>VOFG01002043.1_pt1 | contig 129837 bp, 144 predicted proteins | sample 5384171 | NCBI WGS metagenome assembly VOFG01 (sample SAMN12384726, study PRJNA508395) | human gut metagenome | isolation source: healthy gut F | host: Homo sapiens
GAGGCATTTCATAAAAAACAGACTATCTGTTCGGTTTTAGGTGAAGTGTTCGTTTTCGGACATTGGATTTGTTTTTTATTGGTTTGATTATCAATATGATATGACTTTGGCATATACTTTGTGTTTGAGAATAAAGAAACAAAGTATGTGTATATTATGATAAGACCGTATTTTAATCAAGCTTTTCATTTAATCAGGCAGAATCCATTGTTCAGTGGTTTCTATATACTTGGAACCGGATTGGCCATATCGATGGTTATGTTATTGGTTGTTATTTATTATATAAAGGTAGCAGGAATTTATCCGGAGACTAATCGTGCGCGGATGATGGTTATATCGGATGTGCACATGCAGAGTGTTGATAATTCCAATTCTAATTCGACGGGTCTGATAGCCTACAATATAGTGAAAGACCTTTTTTACAATCTGGAAGGTACAGAAGCGGTTTCTGCTATAGGAACTTATGTGGCAGGAGATGGTTATGCTCAGTTGCCTTCTTCAAAACATCGCATACCGGTAGTTCAAAAAGCAGTGGATGTTGCCTTCTGGAAAGTTTTCGATTTTGACTTTGTAGATGGAGCTCCCTTTAGCGAATCCGATTTTTGCCAGTGGCATTCATCACATTGTCATTTCAGAGGAAGTGGCGCAACGGATTTTTAATACTTCGAAGGTGGTGGGCAAGTATCTTACGATAGATTTTGTGGAGTATAAAATATGTGGAGTTGTCAAAACCCCCAGTTATGCCACGGAACTGAGCTATGCACAAGTATGGATTCCATATACTTGTTTTCCGGGGTATGATAAGTATAATCAATACGATGCGCTAGGTGCCTATGAAGTAGTCATATTGGCACGTTCCTCTTCCGATTTTGACAGCATAAAAGCTCAGGTAGATGAATTTACCCGAAAGTTTAATGCTATTTCTCATGATGGCTATAAACTGCTTTGGCATGGACAGCCTTATGCTTACTGGAAAACATTATTCCGTGTGGACTCTATGACGGACTTGGATTTTATGAAGATTTTCCGTCAGATAGGAGCTGTTTTGCTGATGCTGTTGTTAGTGCCGGCATTGAATTTATCGGGCATGATATCGGGACGAATGGAAAAACGTTTGCCCGAGATAGGAGTGAGAAAAGCATTTGGAGCAACGTCTTGTGTCTTATTTTCACAAATAATCTGGGAGAACCTGATTTTGACTGTTATTGGCGGTTGTCTGGGTTTGATTATATCTTATGGAATGGTGTTATTATCTAAAAATTGGCTGCTTACTTTGCTGGACGACAATGTAACGGCGTTACCTGATGGGGTAGGTGTGAGTATAACTCCTCAAATGCTGTTCAGTCCTGTTCTGTTTATGGCTGCCTTCCTGATATGTGTGGTGATAAATTTGTTCTCAGCCGTTATTCCGGCATATCTTTCTCTGCGAAAAGATATTGTGTATTCCATTAATAAACAAAATAAGAGGTTATGTTGCATCATATATTTAGAAACCTTTGGAATTCGCGTAAGCGTAATGTGTGGATATTGTTGGAGTTGATTGTTATTGCCATTGTATGTTGGATGGTAATCGATCCCTTATTTGTTATTTTCTATAATAAGTCGATTCCGGATGGCTATGAGGCAGATGGGTTGTACAGGCTTCAGCTTTCTGTGGTTCCTTCTGATGAAGAAATTCGCCCGGAAGATTTCCGGAAATTGATGGAACGGCTTCGAAGTCATGAGCAAATCGAATCGGCTACTTATGTAGTCAATAACCACTATCCTTGTTCGCGTGGAAACAGTTTTAATAATCTTACTTTGGACACAATGAGTGTTCGTGTTGCTTTTTATGGATTTTGTTCCGCACACCGATTTCTTTCAAACCTGGCGGATACGTTCGGTCAAAGACGGTACTTGGGAAAGCCTCGAAAATGCCGAATATACGGTGAATAGTATTTTGATGACTTCGGATGCTGCTGCTTGTCTTTCGCCCGATAAAGATCTGACCGGAGGTGTGGTTTATGCAAGAGATAGTGTTCCTCTGAAGGTAACGGCGTTGATTCAACCGGTCAAAATGAAGAGTTGTATGCAGCCTTATTATCTTCGTCTCAATGCACGTACTGACGGCATTCCGTCATGGGCCTATGAGGGAGGTTTGATTGTCTTTGCCCGTACAAAACCCGGAGTTGCGGAAACTCGCTTCATTGAGGATTTTATTCCTTGGATGGAAGAGTATTTGGCAGTGGGGAGGTTGTTTATCAGCAAGATTGAACCTTTCAGTAAAGTACGTGAGCAAAGTGATTTAAAAGAAGGAGCTACCAGTGAGATTCGTATTAAATATGCCCTTTGCTATTTCTTTCTGGTGAATTTGTTTTTAGGAGTCAGCGGGACATTTTGGTTGAGTACCCGTACACGTCGGGAGGAAATGGGAGTGAGATTGTCTTATGGGGCGTCTCCCGGACATATTCGTCTTTTATTATTGGGTGAAGCCGGTATGTTGACTACCATAGCAGTATTGATAGGTTGTCTTGTTTATTTTCAATGGGTGCTGAAAGATGGATTTTATGTGTTGTCGGGTATGACGCCCGGTGATAATATGCGTTATATTACTAATCATTTTACAGTTCATTTTCTGATAGTGTCGTTGATTGTATATCTTATCATGATGATAGTAACATGGATTGGAGTATGGATACCGGCTTATAATATCAGTAAAATATCTCCTGTAGAAGCACTGAAAGACGAATAATGTTTTTATATTTGCCGTATGAATATAGTAATGAATATATTGTGGATTGTTTTAGGCGGACTGTTTATTTGCATAGAATACATTATAGCGAGCCTGTTGTTGATGGTCACCATCATTGGAATTCCTTTTGGTCTGCAGACATTGAAGCTGTCAGTTTTGGCACTTTGTCCGTTTGGTATGCAGGTGCGCAGTTGCCCCGGCGGTGAGGGTTGCTTGAGTGTTTTGATGAATATACTTTGGATATTGGTAGGAGGTATTTGGATAAGTTTGTCTCATTTAGCTTTTGGTTTGTTATTATGCATCACTATTATCGGTATTCCATTTGGTTTGCAACATTTCAAGTTGGCTGGACTGGCACTTACTCCTTTCGGGAAAGAGATAGTTTAAGTCGTGCTGTCATAGAAAAAGAGTGTGTCAAAACGTGAATAATACTGTCGTTTAGTTCGTAGGGGCGAGGTTCGCTCGCCCGAAAACAGTTTGCTTGGTGTCTTCGGGCAGGCAAACCCTGCCCCTACAGCTGACGATGGGATAGGCCGGTTTAGTTTTGGCACACTCCCTTTTTCTATGAATGTTATTTTTCTCTGTTATGATAGATTAATATCCGGGATTCTGTTTGATGTTCGGATTCTTATCAAGTACGTCCGTTTGAGAGAATGGCAAATAACGGTTCTTCGGAGCAAACTTACGTGTTTCAATTGTTGCCGTGCCGGTAACTTCTGCACGTTTGTACGGATCGGTTTCACTGTAATTGATAGCACCGGTAATACGTTTTAAATCACCGCTCATTAAAGTTTCTGCCAACATCTTGCCACCGGCGTCTTTCCAACGCAGGATATCTGCACGGCGTAAACCTTCACCTGCAAATTCTACACAACGTTCACGACGAATCAATTCACGTAATTTATCCTGAGTATCATATTTAGTTCTGACTACTTTAGGCATACCTACGCGTTCACGAATCTGGTCGATATAGTTGTACACTTGATCTGATGGACCGTTTAATTCGTTTTCGGCTTCTGCCCAACTTAACAGTACTTCTGCATAACGGAATATGATAACACAGGCAGCCGTATTCCAAATATTAGAATACTGTTCGTATGGATCTAGATATTTGGCCCATGTTAAAGCTGTTTTTGAGGCATTGTCTGTATAAGTAGGAAAGTTCTTGTTTTTTGAACCGTCTGCCAGCTTCTCATCCAGTGTATTCAATATCTTTCCTCTCCATTCTTGTCCGGGATAAAGAATAGTCATATCCATGCGCGGGTCACGATTGGCAAAAGGATGTTTGGCATCATAATAGCCTGTAGCTTCTTCTTTAGTCAAACCATTGTCCATTTCATACATGTCTACCAAATTTTGAGTAGGAACAATTGAAGACCATCCTGCATCATCATTATTATACATTTGACCGATAACGCCCAGTCCGAAGACACTTTCGAGGCGTTGATCTGCCAATATGATTTCTTTAGAATCTATGCCTGACAGTTTGAATAAGTTTTCATAATCAGAATCCAGTTCGTATTGTTTTAAATCGATGATAGCCTGAGCTGCATCTTTTGCTTTCTGCCAGTCACCGTAATATAGTGCTTCGCGCATTTTGGTAGCCAAAACAGCTCCTTTGGCAATACGTCCGCGTGCTGCCGGAGTGGTGTTGATGGCTGTAAGTGCATCGTCCAAGTCCTGTGCAATCTGTTCGCGTACTTCCGCTTCCGTATTACGCGGTACCTGTGCTTCTTCGGCCGTAGTATAAGAACCGATGATAGGTACACCGCCATACCACCAGTTCATAATGAAATATCTATAGGCACGGATGGCTTTGGCTTCTGCTATCAGTTCTTCTTTCTTACCTGCAGTAGTGAATTCTACATTGTCGATGTTTTCTAACACTGTATTACAACGGCGGATGATGGCAAAATCATAGAATGAAGCACCTGTGTTACCGCTGGATAAGGAACCGTCTCCCCAAGGACGCCATCCTTCCCATGAAAAATTATTGTAACCTATGTCGGAACCGCAATCTAAATAAAGAATGGACGATGGATCTAATAATCCATTGTAGCAACCTACTACAAAACTCTCGGCATCAGTTTCTGTTTTCCAGGTTGTTGCAGGAGAAAGGGCATCTTTCGGAGCTGTATCCAGAAAATCTGAACATGAAGCAGACAGCAATGCGATACCTGCTAATAAATATGTTGATAAACGTTTCATATTATTCTGTATTAATTAAGTGATTATAAAAAGTTTAGAATGTAATGTTGACTCCGAATGAATGTGTTTTATTCAAAGGGTAACTAGACAAACGTTCACTGACAGTTTCAGGGTCTACATTGATTGGCATATCGTCAAATGTCAGTAGGTTTTCTGCTGAATAGTATACACGCAGATTCTGAATACCCCATTTCTCTATCCAATTTTTAGGAAGAGTATAGCCTAATTGTATGGTTTTCATACGGAGATAGCTTGTGTCCATAATCCAGAAATCGGAAAGTACATTCGAAGCTTCACTTGGAGATACACGTGCTTCTGCTATGCGTGGCATGCTTGCATTTTTGTTTTCGGGTGTCCAGCTATCCAACCAGGCAGTTGACGGATGTCCTGCGCTACCGGAGAATTCACCGAATGCTTCCTTGGTAAATGCATATCCTACACCGGCAGCACCATTGAAGTTCATTGACAAGTCTACGTTCTTATAACCGACATTAATATTGAAGCCAAATGTGAATTTCGGATCTTTGGTTCTATAAAGCTCGCGGTCATCAGCCGATATTTTACCGTCACCGTTTGCATCTACATAGCGTAAGTCACCTGCCTTGAAATCTTGTCCGAAAGGATATCCGTCCATTGCAGAGTATTTGGCTTGCCATGCAGCAGCTTCTTCATCAGACTGGAAAAATCCGTCTGTGCGATATACGAACCATGAATTGATAGGAGAACCTACTTCACGCATGAAGCTGCCATCGGCCATACGGTCTACTCCACCCAAGTTTTCAATGGTATTCTTGTTGTAGGCAAAGTTTCCCGAAACACCGAAGGTCCAATCGTTCCATGTATCGTTGTAGGCCAACTGAACTTCAATACCACTATTCTTCATTGCACCTACATTATCTTTGTATGCACCCAAGGCAAATTCTTTAGGTACGGAGACATTCATGATGATATCTGTGGTCTTTCTGTTGTAGTAGTCAATAGAACCGGTCAGCTTATTGAATAAAGTGAAGTCTATACCGATACCCCAAGTGGTAGCTTTTTTCCCAAGAAAGAGAAGCCATTTTGTATGAACCTTGATAGTATCCTGTCACTAACGAACCTCCGAACGGATAGTTGGCGCCGAGGTTGTATGTATTCATCCATGGATAGTAGTCTCCTCCGGTCGGAGTACCGTTTCCCAAAGCATCCTGGTTTCCCAGCTGACCCCAAGAACCGCGAATCTTAAGGCTTGACAACCAACTGTCTCTTAAGGTTTCCATAAATGATTCTTCACTGATACGCCATGCACCGGAGAATGAAGGAAGTATCCCCAACGGTTGCCCGGAGCAAAACGAGAAGATGCATCGGCACGGAAGTTAGCTTCGAATAAATATTTTCCTTTATAATCGTAGTTGATACGACCAAAGTATGACAACATATTCAATTCTCGTGTAAAACCACTATTGGTTTGAGTAGCAGTTGCACCTGCATTCATATCGTCCAATTCATTGTTTGGGAAATTTTCACGGTACATATCATTGTAGCGTACATCGTATGCTTCTGCATGATAACCTAACATTGCTTTTAAGTTGTGATCACCAAATTGCTTGTCGAAATTCAACAAAGCATCAAAGTTATACCGGGTCCAGTTTGTAAATGACTCAGTTAAGCTGTTAGGACGTGCGGCCTGTGCCGGGTCATTATTGATTTTCTTTACGAAAGCCTTGTAGTGTTGGTCATCATTAACATAAGCTCCCGATACGGTTGCTGTAAGGCAATCCAAAATTTTGTAATCAACAGACAACATACCGGTAAAGTTCTGGTTATATTTGTCTACTGTAGATTTTGAATCCAACCATGCAATCGGGTTACCGTCATTAGTTGAACCATAAGTTCCATCTTCATTCTTGATAGGAATCATCGGGCTTAGGATGTTGAGCTGACGGATAATCTGGTCTGAAGAACCGCCACCATAGTTTGAGTTAGGGTCTTTATAATCATTCTTGATATAGGACAAATTCATACGCACATGCCATTTCTTGGTTATATCTACGTCTAAATTCATACGTCCGTTAAACTGGCTGCGTTCTGAATTCGGAAGGATACCCGTCTGCCCCAGATAACCGACAGAAGCCATATATCTTGCATTCTCTGTACCACCGTTGATGCTTACATTGTGCTTATGCAGAACACCTGTTTTATAGGCAGCATCATTCCAGTCGGTGTTAGGATGTCCGTATGGGTCGGAGCCATTCTCGAACAAACGGATGTCTTCGTCCGAATAACGATGTGGGTTATTATTATCATCGTCAATGCGATTGTACAGTCTGGCATAATCGGCAGAGCTTACACGGTCAATGGTTGCCGTTGCATTTTGAATACCGACATATCCATTATACGAGATACGGGGAGCACCGGTCTTACCGCGTTTGGTGGTAATCAAAATTACACCGTTAGATGCTTTAGAACCATAGATAGCTGCAGAAGAAGCGTCTTTCAATACGGAGATACTTTCAATATCATTCGGGTCAAGGTCGTTCATGGAACCACTTTCTACACCGTCAATCAAGATATAGGGAGATGCATTATTCAACGTTCCTACACCGCGGATTCTGATATTACTTCCGTCTTCACCGGGACGTCCCTGACCTGCAGTAATTGTTACACCCGGCATCAAGCCTTGCAAACCGCTTGATACATTCGAAATAGGGCGATTGGTTAACTCATCGCTGTTTACTTGTGCAACGGCACCGGAGAGGTTAGCCTTTTTCTGTATACCGTAACCTACAACAACAACTTCACTCAGGACTTCTGTGTCATCTTTCAACACTACATTGAGAGTCCCACCATTCCATTTGATTTCTTGTTTTTGATACCCTACATAGGAGATTACGATGATATCTCCTTTCTTCACGTTAGTTAAAGGCGAAATTACCTTCAAAGTCGGTAATTGCTCCGTTGGTGGTTCCTTTCACTATTACAGAAGCACCAATAATGGATTCTCCGTGGCGTCTTTCACAATACCTTTACATGTTTCATTTTGTTGTACGATAGCAGAAGCGTTAACTTCGGAAGCTGTAACAGCAGAAATGGTTCCTGTAGAGAATGTTCCCAAGAACAATAACATGCTAACTGATTTCAGTCGTTTTAACATAATATTGAATTTTAAAGTGTTTGATTGAAATTCAAAGTTCTAAAAGGATAAGTTCTTCTAGAACTATTCCTTTTTATAATCTGCTGATAATCAATGCTTGTATTAAATAGATTCTTGGATTATTTATACTGTAAATCACAATAAATGAGGAAAAAAAGATAATATTTCTACCGATATTCTATTCGTTTTTATTAATCCCCTTTTCATTATACTATTGTTTATAACGGCTTTACATGGGAACTCATATATAAATTGTGAGTAAAAAAGAGTTTTATGTATTATCATTATATTACTAAAATTCTACCAACTAAATAGTTAAGTCTTTTTAGGGTAACCCTTTAATTAGATATTTTTATAGTTTAATTGTTAAATTGCAGAGAAAAACAAAGATAGTTTTCAAAATGATTGGTCTTTTTATAAAAATATTATATATTTGCGCCATTAATCTAAATCATATTGAAAAAACATAGTTCTAGAAGAACTACGTTGATAGTAACTTATTTATTATCTTTAAATTAATACTTTATGTTAAAGAGAGTCAAGTCGGTCAGTATGCTGCTATTTCTTATGGCTGCATCTACAGGAAGCATGAATGCTGTTTCAGCTCCTGCAATAGCAAGTTCAAATGCTATTGAGCAACAGACCGAAACCTGTAAAGGAGTTGTAAAGGATGCTATGGGTGAAACAGTCATCGGTGCGTCCGTAGTAGTAAAAGGTACAACCAATGGTACAATTACCGGTATCGATGGTGATTTTACCTTGAGTGGAGTTTCCGAAGGAAGTATTCTTGTTATTTCCTATGTAGGTTATGTTACCCAGGAAGTAAAATTCAACGGTCAACCACTTAATGTAATCCTGAAAGAGGACAGTCAAACATTGGAAGAAGTTGTCGTAGTAGGTTATGGTGTACAAAAGAAAGCTAATTTAACAGGAGCAGTTGCAACTGTAAATGCAAAAGCATTGGAAAGCCGTCCCGTGTCAAGTGTTTCTGCAGCTATAGCAGGACAAATGCCTGGTGTAACAGCTATTCAGAGTTCAGGTGCTCCGGGTAGTCAAGCTGCTGATATTACTATTCGTGGTAAGAACTCTATCAATGCAGCCAGTCCATTGGTTATTGTAGATGGAGTACCGGGTAGCATGAATACAATTGACCCAAATGATATTGAAACATTTACAGTTTTGAAAGATGCTGCTTCTGCTGCTATCTATGGTGTACAGGCTGCTAACGGTGTAATTTTGATTACTACGAAACAGGGTAAAAAAGGAGAAAAGACACGCGTAACTTATTCCGGTAATGTATCTTGGTCTTCTCCGGTAGCAAAACGTGAATTAGTGAATGCTTATGAATATGCTGTTTTATATAATGAAGCAACTTTAAATGAGAATCCTAATGCTACATTGATGTTCTCTCCGGAAGAAATAGAAGACTATCGTACCGGAGCATTACCCAGCACAGACTGGTATGAAGCTGCTATTAAAAAGAGTGCTATAGAAACAATGCATAATGTTTCTATCAGCGGTGGTACTGAAAAAACAACGTACAATGCTTCATTAGGTTATATTTATCAGGATGGTTTGACTGCCGATAATGATTATTCTCGATTCAATGCCCGTATGAATTTGAATTCGGAAATCAATAAATATATAAAGGTAGGTATCAATGCATCCGGTTATAGAGGTGTCTCTAATGATGCATGGAATGGCTTTGTGTCTGTTTATCAAGGCGTGACTCGCGAAAAGCCGACTAATAAAGTTTATAACGAAGATGGTTCTTATACTTATTCCGGTGTAGATAACCCGGTTGCCATACAAGGAGACAAGTCTGGTTTCAGACGTAATACACAGCAGGAAATAAATCTTACGGGTCATGCTACTATACAGATTTTACCTGAATTGAGTATTAAAGGTGTATATTCAGTACGTAATTATACCAGTAACCAAGATGGTTTTAAAAAGCATTTCACTTATGGTAGCGGAAGCAATGCGTATGATTCCGGTTTGCGTGAAGGCTATGATAAATATTATAACCACAACTATTACACCGGACAAGTCTTGATTAACTTCAACAAGAGTTTTGGCAAGCATAATATCAGTGCATTAGCGGGTTTTGAATCTTATGAACATATTTATAAGTATACAGAAGCTACTCGTCAAGGTGGCGGTAGTGATGAGCTGCCTGAATCTCTGAATACATTAGACCAGTCTTCACAAAAAAATAAAGACGGAGGTTATGAAATGGCTCGTTTGTCTTATTTCGGACGTATCCAATATGATTATGCAGGTAAGTATCTGTTTGAAGCTAATTTACGTAGTGATGCCTCTTCACGTTTCCCGAAAGATAATCGTTGGGGAGTATTCCCCGCATTCTCTGCAGGATGGAGAATTTCTGAAGAAGCATTTATTAAAGACAATGTAGACTGGCTGAGCAATTTGAAGTTACGTCTTGGTTGGGGTAAAACCGGTAATGAGGAATTGAAATCCGATGATATTTATCCGGCAGTACCAACATATACATATAATATAGCTGACAATGCTACTAAATATTTATTCAACAATACTTTGTACTCAGCTATATATGAAGCTCGTTATGTGAACAATAATTTGAAATGGGCAACGGTTACTAACTATGAATTAGGTTTGGAAGCCGGTTTCTTAAACAACATGATTAATTTTGAATTATCTGTTTATAAGAAGAAAACCAATGATATGTTGCTGTATCTTCCTATTCAGGGAGTTATCGGTATGAATGCTCCGGCACAGAATATTGGTAGTGTGCAGAATACCGGTTTTGATTTCTTGATTAACCATAACAAGCAAATTAATAAGGACTGGAACTATTCTGTATCATTGAATGTATCTTATGTAAAGAATGAGATTACGGATATGGCAGGTACAGAAGGTCCGACAAGCAACGACAAGATTTGGAATTTGGAAGGATATCCTATCGGTTCTTACTACGGTTATGTAGCCGACGGCTTCTTTAATACAGAAGAAGACCTTCTTAACTGTCCGAAACGTTTGGCTGCCGGTCAGGAAAAATTAGGTGATATCAAGTACAAAGATTTGGATGGTGATAAGAAAATTACAGAAAAAGACCGTACTGTTATAGGTAAGAATTTCCCAAGTTGGACCGGAGGTTTGAATCTGAGTGTAGGTTATAAGAATTTTGATCTTTCTGCTTTATTCCAAGGAGCATTTGATGTAGACGGATACTACACCGCTGAAGCTGCTTATGCATTTTATAATGGTGCAACTGCTTTGAAAAGACATTTGGATCGTTGGACTCCGGATAATCACAATGCTTCTTATCCTCGTGTTACACGTTCTAGTCAAACAAACTTTGTAACATCTTCTTTCTGGCTTCAAGATGCATCATACGTTCGTTTGAAAAACCTTACTTTAGGCTATACATTACCTCAAGCATGGTTAACTAAAGCCGGTATCGCTAATGCAAAGGTATTCTTAACCGGTGAAAACTTATTTACTTTTACAGGTTTGGACGGTGGTATCGACCCGGAAGAAAGCAATGAACGAGGATGGTCTTACAGTAACGTTAAAAACTGTCTGTCGGAGTAAAACTTTCATTCTAATATTTCAAATAAAACAGTATAAATAACATGAAAACAAAATTTTTACATATAGCAACGGCCTTATTATTTGCAGGATTCACTTCTTCATGTAGTGATTTCTTAGACCGTTATCCATTGGATGAGCTATCTGATAGCAGTTTCTGGAAAACAGAGAATGATGCGATGATGGCCGTAACTGATATTTATGGCTGCCTGCCTACATGGGATCAAGACGAAGATATCAATTCAGATAATGCAGTTCATGGCATTAAATGGGCTGCCGGTAACATATCAAAAGGTATTTACGATCCGATGGACCAAAGCTGGGCGGGTAGTTATACTCCGATTCGTCAATGTAACTTGGTATTGGAAAAAGTAAAAGATATCGAAATGAGTGACGAATCGCGTAAAAAAATTGAAGGACAGGCTTATTTCTTCCGTGCATTTGTATACTTCAATTTAATCCGTTCTTTTGGTGATGTTCCTTATATTGATAAACCATTGAACTTAACGGATGTAGAAGATATCACTCGTACTCCACGCGAAGAAGTGTATGCAAAGGTTATGGCGGACTTTGACAAGGCAATTGAATATTTGCCTGAAGAATGGGATGCCGCAAATACTCCTCGTGTTACCAAAGGAGCTGCCTTGGCTATGAAAGCTAGAGCTGCTTTGTACTATAATAACTGGCAAGTTGCAGCAGATGCTTCTAAGGCTGTAATGGATTTAGGTAAATATGAACTTTATGATGCCGGAAATACCGGTAAATATCAGGAGTTGTTTTGGGGAAAAATCAGATGGATGTGATGAAAATATCTTGTATGTACAATTCAACTACCCTGATAAAACTCACTACTTGATTGGTTGGGAATGTTTCCCTACTTTAGGTTGGGGAGGTATGAATCCTACTCAGAGTTTGGTTGACGCATTCGAAGATAAAGACGGTGCTCCTATCAGTAAATCTACAATTTATAATGAAAAGGATCCGTTTAAAAATCGCGACCCTCGTTTGGAAGTTAATGTACTTCATGACGGAGAAGAAATGTATGGTGTTACAATTAAAGTCAAACCGCTGAAATCAAGTGGAAAAACCGGTATTGAACAGCACGGTGATGCTACAGCAACCGGATATTATCAGCAAAAATGGTTAGACCCAAGTATTGATCCTCAAAGCGAAGGTTGGAATATGGGTAAAGACTGGGTGGTTATTCGTTATGCCGAAGTTCTGCTGACTTATGCAGAAGCGATGAATGAGCTTCATCCGTTGAGCGCAGAATCATTTGATGCTGTCAATCAAGTTCGTAGACGTGTAGGTATGCCTGATTTACAAAATACAGACCCAAGCAAACCGACATATTGTGCTACTCAAGATGAACTTCGTAAACGTATTCAAAACGAATGGCGTGTAGAGTTTGCACTCGAAGGCGGTAAACGTATGTGGGATATTCGTCGTTGGGGCATTGCCAAAGAAGTTTTGAATGCACCGTTCTTGGGATTGAAGATGAAACCTGTAGAAGGAGTAGTAGATGGCAAACCGGCAATTGTGGATTATATTCTTTATGAAGGTGAAAATATAAAATTGGCGGGTAGTCATTATGAAGATCATAACTACTTACTCCCTGTTCCTCAGACAGAAATCGATTTGAATCCTAAACTGACTCAGAACCCGGGATATTAATAACATTATAATATCTACAAGCAATAATTTAAGTGAGGGCATTGTCTTATAGTAAGTGTCCTCACTTACTTTATTAAATAAATATATAAGATGAAACGACTGGTCTATACCCTATTTGGAGCTTTGTTTATCCTTTATTATATATGTTACCAAGGAGTGTTGTCGCATGTGCTTTACTATCACGAACAACATCATCTTTTCCTTTTTTCTAAATCTTATTTTCTGCAATGTGTTCAATCTGAGGGTTGGCTAAACTATATCACTAACTTTATTATTCAATTTTTCTATTATCCTATTTTAGGAAGTACTATTTTGGCATTCTTGTTGGCATCAGTCTATTGGTTGACAAATAGCATTATAAAAATAATAACCGGAAAGAATGATCTGTTGCAATTGTCCATTATTCCTTCCCTTATTCTTTTTTTTCTATACAATGGAAGCGAATCATTCTCTTTCTATATTACCAGGAAGTCTGCTATGCCTGTTGATGCTCTATTTGCTTCTTTTGTTTATTCAACGTTACCGAAACGTATTTCCCCTCTTTCGTCTGCCTGGCATATCAAATAAAAAATACGTATTTTATTAACTTCTCTCTTTTTACTAGGATATACAGGATATGGTTTTCATTATTTTTTTTATAACTACAATAGGAATGAGCGTATAATGTTAAAAGCCGAACAGTTTGTAAAAAGCAAAGACTGGAGAAGTGTGCTGGAGTATACAAAAAAATATTTAGATACCGGACGTTATAATCAGCTCATTTCTTATTTTCATCATTTGGCACTTTATCATACAGGACAGCTTCCTTATCATTTATTGGATTATCCACAAAAACAGGGAGTCAAGGGACTTTACTTCCCGTGGAACAGTGACAGTCGTGAGAGTGAATACGGACATATTCTTTATGAAGAACTTGGGTATATCAATGAGGCACAACGCTGGGAGTTTGAGTCAATGGTAGTATGGGGAGAAACAGCACCTCACCTTATAAATTTGGCACAATATAACATTGTAAACCACCGCCCGTTAGTGGCACAACGCTTTATTAATAAGCTAAAACAGTCTCTTTTCTATCGAGAGAAAGCTTTGCTACTTGAAAAAATTATAAATGAAGGCAAAGTTCCCGGACTAAGAAATGCATTGGATGGAAAGGTGGATACTCCGGCACGGTTTGCCAATGTCTTGAATATAGGGCCTGAATTGCAATATTTATGTGAGAATGATAGCACCAACAAAATGGCTTTTGAGTATTTAATGAGTAACTTATTACTGAGTAACCATGTGGTTCGTTTTGTGAATAACTTGAAATTCATGTCATCTTTTTCTTATACAAAACTTCCTCGTATTTATGAAGAAGCTCTTTATATTTATAAATTAGGTGTTGGCGAAGAAGGGTTTTCAAAGGTAGGAATAAAAATAAGTCCGGCAACGGAAGAACGGTTTAAACGATATTATAGTCTTGTACAGAGCAAACAGTTAGGCACTTTGCAAAAGGAGTTCGGAAATACGTATTGGTTTTATTTGAATTATATCAGTCCTTATGGTAATAAGGTGATAGCTAATTAATGGGAAATTATATGAAAATACAAAATCTGCTTTACTATACATTAATTATTTTTTTGTCAGGATGTACGCAATATCATCAGGCAGAAAGTATGAGTGACCGATTACCGTTAATTTATCCGGATTATACGGATGTGACTTTCCCTATCAATATTGCACCTCCTAATTTTAGAATTCAGGAGGAAGGAGAGGCTTTCCAGACAGAATTAGGATGCGGAGAGGAAAATTATGACATTCTTATTCAGGATGACGAACCAATAGTCCGTATACCGGAAAGCGAGTGGAAGGTACTGTTGGAGAAAGCTGCCGGCAAAAAAATATATGTCAGAATTACTATTAAGCAGCATGGCAAATGGGTACGTTATTCTGATATTCAGGATAGTATATCCGTTCATGCGATAGATCCTTTTTAGCGTACCGCCTGCTTTATCCCGGATATGAACTTTGGAATGAAATGGGAATTTATCAACGTGACCTGACAACGTATGAGCAGACTCCTATCGCTGAAAATAGAAATTTTGGGAAGCAATGCATTAACTGTCATACGTTTAACCGAAATTCACCCGATACGATGATGGTTCATGTGCGTGGTAAACAGGGGGCACTTTAATTTCCCTTAATGGTGAGATGGAAAAAGTCGACCCTAAGCCTGAAGAATACAGGCATGGAGCCACTTATCCTGCCTGGCATCCTTCCGGCAGATATATTGCATTTTCTGCCAATGAGATACAGCAGTTCTTCCATTCCTCAGGACAAAAGCCCATAGAAGTATCTGATTTGGCTGCCGATTTAATGATTTATGATGTACAGACTCACGAAACATTTACTGATTCGTTAGTTTATGGTGAACAATATATGGAAACTTTTCCAACATGGAGTCCTGATGGAAAACAGATTTATTTCTGTCGTGCTGAAGGATATCGTCAAGGAATGTCTTTGGACAGTATCCGGTATGATTTATATCGTATACATTTTGACGCAGAACATTCCAAACTGCATACATTGGAATGTGTCTATAAAGCATCAGCCCTTCGTAAGACTGTCTCTTTTCCGAGAATTTCACCGGATGGCAGGTTCCTTTTATTTACTCAGTCTGATTACGGCAATTTCTCCATCTGGCATCCTGAAAGTGATTTATATCTGCTTAATTTGGCTACAGGTAATATACGAAATATCGCGGAAATAAACAGTGACAATGTGGACAGTTTTCATACCTGGTCTTCAACAGGAAGATGGCTGGTCTTCAGCAGCAAACGTCTGGATGGGTTGTGGGCTCGTCCGTTTTTTGCGCATTTTGATCCCGAGACAGGACATTTTAGTAAGCCTTTCCTATTACCTCAGAAGGAGCCCGATTTTTATGATACCTTTACATATACCTATAACTTGCCGGAATTAATCAAGGCGCCTGTAAAGACTGGCAAAAAAATTGTTGGAAACAATAGAAGAACCTATACATCGGGCTAAAGTCAAAAATTAACAGTTCTATTTGAAGAAAGCATATAAAATATTATCTTAATAAGAGTATGGGTTGGTTAATATTGCGATAATGAAAACAAATAGCTAATAATCAATCCATTACTGTTGATTTAGAGCATCCGAACGAGTAATGTACATAAAGTACAGAGCATGGAAAACAAATAAAAAAAGCAATAATGCCGGACAAGCTACAGGAGACTATCCCTGCATTCGGTATGCAGAAATATTGTTGATATATGCCGAAGCGCATACGCATACTGCCGGATTTGATTCTCAGACACAGGCAGCTCTTAATGAATTGCGTGATCGTTGTGGTATGCCTGATGTTCCGACCAGCTTAAGCAAGGAAGAAGGGTTGGAGCTGATTGCAAACGAACGTCGTATTGAGTTGGCGGCAGAAGGGTTCCGCAGTGACGATATGTATCGTTACAGTGATGAATATTGGAATAAACATATCAACAATGTAGAAATTGCAGCTCCTGATGGTGATAATATTATCACTATGAGTTGGAATCCCCGTATGCACTTGAGACCTATTCCTCAAACTGCAATCGACTTGAATCCGCTTTTGGCTGATGACCAAAATCCCGGTTATTAAAATCCTATAAACGTTTTATATAATAGGGTTGATTATATAAATAAGAAAGCCGGCTGAATGATGAGAAATTCAGTCGGCTTTTTAATTTTATCGGTATGTGCTGACTTTTATAGCATGATGAATTTCACAGCCGCCCAATTATTCTTTTCCCGGTAATGAATAAATTTCATTCCCAGGTTTTCCGCTTTCTCCCGGATGACAGGAATATCCTGTACATAGAATCCGCTCATGTAAAGCTCGGAACCGGCATGCATACAAGCTGCATATTGAGGCATATCCGCCAATAATATATTGCGGTTGATATTGGCGATAATAACATCAAAGGGCTTGCGTCCTTTTAATAAGGAGGCATCTCCCAATTCTACCGTGATATTATTAATCTGATTCAGAATAATATTGTCTTTGGAATTGTTTACACACCAGTCGTCAATGTCGATGGCGGTAACGGGATTGGCTCCGCGCATGGATGCCAGGATAGCGAGGATAGAGGTACCGCATCCCATATCCAGTACAGATTTGTCTTTTAAATCGGCGTTCAGCAGTTCGCTGATGATGGAACTTGTCGTTTCGTGATGTCCTGTTCCGAAAGCCATTTGAGGGTTAATCAATATTTCGTACTCTGTTTTCGGAGTATCCTTGTGAAAAGTACTGTGAATGCAACAACGGTCACCGATAACGATAGGTTGGAAGAAATTCTTTTCCCATTCTTCATTCCAGTTTTTATCTTCGGCCTCTTTTTACGGTATATTCTACTTTTGCGTTAGGGATGGGAAATTCCGAAATCATTTCATCCAGTACTTCTTTATTGAACAAGGCTTGTTGAATGTAGGCTTGTATACCGCCTTCACATTCCACAAAACTCTCAAATCCGATATCTCCTGCCAGTGCAGATACTACATCATTTACTGTTTCATTGCAGGGGTGAGTGGTAAAGGTTACTTCTAAATATTTCATATGTTCTTTGTTTATTCGATTACTTTACGGAGTAATGCTTCCATTTCATTTTTGAAAATTCCGGCTTCGTGTACTTTCACACCATCCACATAGAAAGTCGGGACATAGTAATAGTCGTATTGGTCGGCTATATCAGGATGTTGTGTTTCCTCTATCATTTCTATTTCTATCGGTTGGAATTCAGGGTACTCTTCTTTCAGCTCTTCGATGTAACGCAATGCCTTTTTGCAAAACGGACATCTTTCCTGATAAAATAATTTCACTGCTTTCATGTGGTTGTTTGTTTTAAGTTTATATACCCTTAAAAAGGGTAGTGGCAAAGATAGGGAGAAAAAATGAGAATAAGAGTAGAATAGGTGTTAATTGCTTTTCTCCTTATACTGTTCGGCATCTATTTATCTTCTTCATTCCGGTCGGATATCAACAGGTAAACTTTGTTCCATGATACAGATTCCTCCGATATTGGTTTTTAGGGGAATATCCGGTTTATTGGAGAATATCTTCGAGTCAATTTGTTGTTTTCCGTCTTTTCTTTGCGTATCTTTGTATGTTTGCAAATGCTTAACCACGAAGGTGGTTAAGTCTGACCACAAGGGTGGTTAAAGTTAGTCACGTCCGTGGTGAAAGTTAACCACCTTCGTGGTTAAGGAATAATTGACTTTAACTAATAAAAGAAGAACAGTATGGCAATACTATTTGATTGGTATGAGAATCCCCAAAGCTCTGAACAACAGGGAGAAGAGAATGCGTTGCATCCGCGTCTCCGGCTGAATGGGAAGATGAGCACGGCCCAACTCCGTGCCCGTATTCAGAAACGTTGTACGCTGACGGAGACAGACGTGATAGCCGTGCTTGATGCGCTGTCACACGCCATGGGCGAGGAATTGGCAGACGGCAAGCAGGTGCATTTGGACGGCATCGGTTTTTTTCGTCCCAACCTGGTGAGCACCGAGCCGGTGACGGAAAAGACGAAGTACAAGAATACGAAGGTAAAACTGAAGGGGATTGTCTACCGACCCGACCAAGCTTTGTTGGATGAGGTGGGGAGGATAAAGGTGCAACGCACCAAGTTCCCTTTTCATTCGGCCAGACTGACGGTTGGGGAAATAGATGCACTGCTGACGGAGTATTTCGTGACCCATGATTTTGTGCTGCGGAAGAGTTTCCAACTTCTTTGTGGTATGACACAAACCACGGCCAACCGCCATTTACATCGCTTGTGCGAGGAGGGAAAGTTGGAAAATGCGGGACTTCCCAAACAACCGGTTTATAAGCCTGTGAATGGACATTATGTTGTGAATGACTGATTCTTTGTATATTCATTATATTATAAGTATTTAATCGGTTTTTTAAGAAACGATTCCATGTTCTGCTGACAAAGGTAAAATAGGGAAATCCCTACCAACTAATAGGGATTTTCTTTGTTATGGAGTAAAACCTCTGATTATCTTTGTACCGGAAAAGGTAGATAAAATAACAAATAAACAAGTGACGAGTATGAAAAAGATTGTATTGACTTCGCTTATGATGGTGTGCTTGCCTTTCCTGGCAGTGGCACAAAGCGTAGAAGACGACCTTTATTTCATCCCGAAAAAGAAAGCCGAAAAGAAGGAAGAGGTTAAGCAGGAGGTAAAGGTAGCAGTTCCGCAGAAGCAGAACAATACCACTGTCTATGCAGCTCCCGGTTCTACGGTTGTTGTGAAGGATGTAAAAGGCAATATGCGTGATGTGGATGAGTATAACCGTCGTTATACTTCACGGGATAATACGTTCTCGATGGAGAATGATACTTTATATATCGAGGAAAAACCTTTGAATGAGAGAGGTGAATGGGTAAATGGTTTCGAAGGTTCTCAAGATGATTATGAATACGCTATGCGTATCGTTCGCTTCAGAAATCCCCGATATGCTATCCCTGTGAGCAGCCCGTTGTATTGGGATGTGGTTTACGGACTTCCCTCTTGGGATTGGAATGTGTATGATGACGGATTGTATGCATACGTTTTCCCCACTTATACAAATAGATTATGGTGGGATTGGCGCTTTAACTATCTTTACGGACCCGGATGGAGCTTCAGCTGGGGATGGACTTCACCGTGGTGTTATAGCAGTTGGTATCCCAATTATTGGTATGGCGGTTACTGGGGTGGCGGCTATTGGGGACACCATCCTTGGCATCATCACCATCATTATCCCGGCTATGGCTGGGGCGGCGGTTATTGGGGCGGCGGACATGGATGGTATGGTTCAAGTGCTCACCGTCCGGGCATTCATGCCGGCAGATATAACAACAATTATAACTCATCACGCCCGAACCGTAATAATTACGTAAATAACTATGGCCGTACTAACAGCAGTTCCTATGTAGGACGCAGTGAAGGCGGACGCACCAGTTCAAGTAGCTATCGTTCGGCTGCTCGTAGAGGTTCCAGTTCGGGAAGAGTAGTTTCCGGTTCAAACAGTTCGAATTCGGTTCGTCCGGGAAGAACGACTTATCGCTCTCGTACCGGAGAAAACATATCAGTCGGTCAGTCGGCAGGTTTACGTAATGAGAATGTTTACACTCGTCCCGAGGCAGGAAGAGGTTCTTCTTACAACAGGCCAAGCAGCACTCGCAGCAGTGTTTCTGGTTCGTCTTCTTATCGGAGAAATTCTGACGGTACGGTAGGTCGCGGAGCATATCGCAGTAACAGCAGTTCTTCTCGCGGTAATTCTTATTCACGGAGAGATTCTTACTCACGGCAGAATTCATCTTCTCGGAATAATATATCAACCTCCAGAAGTAACTCGTCATACCGTAGCAACAGCTCTTCGTCATCTTCACGCAGCAGCTATTCAAGCGGTGGAAGCAGTGTTTCACGAAGCTCCGGTGGCGGCGGTTCACGTTCAAGTGGCGGAGGCTCTCGCAGAAGATAAGAGTTAGAGATTAAACTAGACAGATGATAGAATTAAATAGACTTGGTATATGAAAAATAAAGTAATATTAACCGCTTGTGCGTTGCTGGCAATGGCAACGGCAGGTGCACAAAATGCATACGATGCCGAGCGGTTGCTTGGTAATGATTTGAACGGAACAGCTCGTTTTGTGGGTATGGGTGGTGCAATGGGCGCTTTGGGCGGCGATATGTCTGTGATGGGCACGAACCCTGCCGGTATCGGCATCTATCGCAGCAATGATGTTGCATTGTCTTTCGGTTTTAATAATACGGCAGCGAAGAGTAATTTTTATGGCACATCGATGAAGGAAGACCGGACACGCGCTTCTTTCGACCAAATCGGTTTTGTATATAGCAATAAGATTGGCAATAATACTTCTCTGCGTTTTGTGAATTTTGGGTTCAATTATCATAAGAGCAAGAATTTCAATCGTTTGTTCTCGATGGGAGGAATATTGGATAACGGTCTCTCGCAGAGTTGGCAATTGGCGGAACTGATGGACATAGGAATGGAAGGGTAGGGGTTACCGGACCTGAATCGTTTCAGGATAAGATTATCCGTGTGGACAATCCTTATGCAAAATATTGGAATAAGTTGCCGGTGCTGGGAGTCTTGGGAGCCCAGACCGGTGTGGTGGACTGGCCGACCGGACAGGATAGAGTAATGGGTTGGAATTGTTATAGCAATAATTTCTTCAGCAAGGAGACCGGCGGTATCAGTCAATATGATTTCAATGTATCTTTCAATATCGAAGATAGAGTGTACTTGGGAGCTACTCTGGGAGTCTATGATGTCAGCTATAATCGTTTCTCTTCTTATACGGAAGATTTGAATGATGATTTCGGTAAAGAAAACGGTGGCTATACCTTGGATAATTATTATACTTTGGACGGAACCGGTATTGATTTGAAACTGGGTGTGATTGTCCGGCCTTTCGAAAGTTCGCCTTTCCGTTTGGGCTTTGCCGTACATACTCCCACATGGTATGATTTGAGAGAGAGTTATAATGCCAATTTATCTTCAAATATTGATTATTATGGAGAGGCGTACAATCAGAATCTTGGTGATTTCTTGATTGGACGTGATTATGATTATCTCACTTATGATTATAATCTGACTACACCGTGGAAGTTTAATGTCAGCGCAGGTACTACTGTCGGAGGTTTGGTAGCTATCGGAGCAGAATATGAATATCAGGATTATTCTTCCAGTAAATTGGAGGATGTGGATGGTTATCCGCTGGGCGACCAGTCAAGTGTGGACGATTATCTGAAAGGTGTTCACAATCTGCGTGTAGGTATGGAAACGCGTATTGTTCCCGAGTTTAGCATTCGTGCCGGATATAACTACACATCGGCAGCTTTTGCTAAGGATTCTTATAACGCACTGGCTTTGTATAGCACACATACCGATTATAACAATACGGAGTCAAAGAATACGTTTACTTTCGGTTTAGGTTATCGCGGAAGCGTGATATATGCCGATTTAGCTTATAAATATGATATGTATAAGTCTAAGTTTTATCCTTTTTGATGATGTGGAGCTGAAAGCCGCACAGGTGGATAACTCACGTCATCAGTTGTTGTTCACTGTAGGAGCACGTTTTTAATGGATTTATTGTGAGTCTAATATAGTTAAATTTAATGCGAATGTATCAGGAGCGAAGCTTGCTCTTGATACATTTTTTTTTGTAGGATGTTGTGGTTAAAGGGAAAAGCTGTCTAATTCTTTTGTTGTTTTTGCATTATTGCTTTATATAATAAGATTGATTTCTGTGCAGTTTGCATTGAGGGGATTGCTTGAGAAAGATTCTGTAATGCAAGGGGATATATGATTGTTTCTTTGCTATTTGATTAAAAGAGGATTATTAACGTGTCATTATTTATGACGGTATTCTTTCTTTTTCCAGAAGTTGAGTCCGACATATACACGTAGTGTTCCGAAAGTGTTAGTCAGTGAAAAATCTTCTTTCCGATAATCGTAGGTGTGCATGACCAGTGCGGCACCTGCGAAGTATTTGCTGTTGTTATAGACTATGGAGGCACGGGTAATCAAATCGAAATTGATATCTTTTATCCAGTGGGTATGGGGTTGGGGAGTATCGTTTATCTTTGATTTCTTATAGGCAATGGCGGGAAGGAGTGAAAGATTGGATACCCAGTTCTTGGCAAAGACCCAGTTATAGCCGTAGCCCAGACAAAGGCTGTAATCCGAATATTTCACTTTCTTGAAAAAAAGTAAAGCATTGTGTAACTGATCACGCATCTCGGTCGGTAATTTATCATAATCAAAAGAAATATTATGCTGTGAGTAAGAGAATCCTGCCATTAAAGAACCGGCACTTTTCCTTTGGTTTGTAGATTGGCTGTAAGCGGCAGGGTAGGAAAATCGTTTGTAATTGAATATCCAGTAAGCGTTCAACCCCTTGATTTTACTTTGAAAGCCGTTGAAGTCCATATTTTTGGTCGGGGTATTTAATTGGAAGCCATTGTACGAGCGTATCTTGAAATCGCTTCCCGTTTTTCTCCAATACAGGTCTACTCCGAATTTGGAACTGTAGAGGTTTAATGCCATTTCTGTTTTCTTGGCTTTATTTTTATGTCCGCCGAATATGTCTTTTACATCAAAAAGAGTATCCCAAAAATATCCAGCGCCAACCAAAATAAACTCCCAATTTGAAGTTGGCATTCGGTGAGAAACTTATGCTTTGTTCACCGTTGTTGCTGTTGCTTCCCAATCGGTAATATTCATACCAACTGCTGTGTTCCAGCATAAACGCCAGATTATAAAGGTTGGGGGAGATGAAAGTGGTGTCGACAGCATTGAACTCTTTTCCTACCTTTCTGATTTTCCGCCCCGTGTGACGCACTGTAGTGGCAATACCATCTGTCAGATTGACAAGAACGCCTTTACTGTTTTGCGCTGTTGTATCCTTCTTTATCTCTTCTTGTGCGGAAGCATTCAGGATATAAAGAAAGAAGCTGAGCAGCAAACAGATTTTCCGGGCGTTCGTCATAAATGTGATGTTAGAGTTTATTTAAAATACGATCCATTACCCAGTTTGTGGGAGTGGCACTGATTCCGTCACAAGTACAGATTGCTTTTCCTTGCAGATGTTCTACCACAGCCTTGATGAGAGGCAGTTGTACATGAGGGGGATTTTCGGGCAGGAATTCTTCACGGCCTCTTTCTGTGTGGAGGGCAATAGGTTCGTAAGTGAAGACAGAGAAACAAATCATTCCTTTGTCGCCAATGATTTCGATGCGGTCTTCTTTGGCAGATTCATGTGCCACAAAGCACCATGAGCCGGAACCGGGCAGACCGGAATCAAATTTGAAACAGGCACTGATGGTGTCTTCTGCCTGATACAGACCACCTCGGTTGCTTTTATATCCTTCTGCTTCAAGTATGCAGCCGAACATATCTTGTAATAAATCCAATTGATGAGGGGCAAGGTCGTAAAAATAACCACCTCCCGCAATGTCCGCCTGTACGCGCCAAGGAAGGTTTGTACTGTTATAATCGAGATTACGTGGTGGTTGGGCAAAACGAATTTGTATATTGATTACGTTGCCGATTTCTCCGTTCTCTACCATTTGACGCACTTTCTGAAAATAAGGAAGGTAGCGGCGATAGTAAGCTACAAAACACGGAACTCCTGTTTCCTGCGAGATGCGGTTGATGCGGGCACAATCTTCATAGCTGGCTGCCATTGGTTTCTCAATATAGACAGGTTTTCCGGCTTTCATTGCCATGATGGCAAAGGTGGCATGGGAAGAGGGGGGCGTAGCGATGTAGACAGCATTTACGTCTTCATCACCAATGAGTTGTTGTACGTCGGTATACCAACGTGGGATATTGTGTCTTTTGGCGTATGATTCTGCTTTTTCTTTGTTGCGGCTCATCACAGCCACTACTTGAGAGCCTTCAATCATGGCGAAGGCGGGTCCACTCTTTTTCTCGGTTACTTCACCGCAACCGATAAAACCCCATTTAACTGTTTTCAGTCTGTTCATTACTATAATATTTTCGTCATTTCTCCTGAAATGACAACAATTCAGATTGCAAATATATTAAGATTTTGCAATTTAAACCGTATAAAAAATCACTTATTATAGTATTTCTTTTGTAGTTCTCTGAATTCGGGAGTTAGGGTATAGGTGTCGAGCCATGCATTCAGACTGTCCAGCAAGATGGGAGAATGTTTGCTTACTCCCCATGAATAAAACTGGGTAAAACTGATGGCTGTCTTTATATCCAGTTGCGGAAAATCATTGATGGAAGCTTGGGCGATGCTTTCATCACATACTGTGTAGTCTATATCTCCGTGAGCCACCATTGCCAGCAGTTGCTCAGGACCATATTTTTCTACTTCTTGAATGTAAATAGTGTCTCCGATTTCGTTGCTCAAATTATGGATGCGGAGCAGGACCGGTGATCCCTTGACTACGTGAAGGGTTTTGCGTGCCAGTTCTAATTGGCTGTGAATATACATACTGTCATTTTCCAGTTCGGGCTTGCGCTGCACCAACACTTGCTTGTTGAGAAGGATGGGGTGGGTGAACAGCAATGAGTCTTTCGATTCGCTGGTTGCTATGGTGCTGTTTGCCAGTATGTCGTATTTTCCGGTTAATATGCCTTCCTGTCTTTTTTTTCAAAACTCATTTCCGGAATAATTTCGGGTGTCAGTCCTTTACTGCGGGCAAACGCATTCAATAATTCATAATGAAAACCGCTCACAGTATCCCCATCGGCAAAATAACTGATGGAATTATATTCTGTCACAGCTCGCAGGATTCCCGATTCAACGATAGTCTGATAGTCTCGGGGTTTACCCTTTTCTTTGTCTTTTCCGGGAAAGAAGAGAGTATAGAGGGTAACAGCCACAATTCCCATTATGATATATTTCAAATATCTCTTCATCACTGCCGTTAATCAAAGAAATTCCATGAAAGTCCGAACTTAATGGTTCTCGGGTTGATAGGATAATGAGGTGCGAGGAAGTATCTTGAACTTCCCGAACCTTGATTGATATGATACATCATCACAAAGAAACGGGTACGCTTCAAATGTAGATTGGCATATACATTAACGATGGGATAAGAACCGATTTCAATTTTGTCTTCGGGATTCTGATTATAGAATTGACCGATGGCAGGAGAATAGTCCGGCGCATAATACTTCGTGAAATAACGCACATCGGCTCCCAGTTCCAGTTGGAGCACTTTCTTGGCAAGTCCTGTTTTGATATATAGATTGCCATACATGGATAGCTCCGGCAAAGGTAGTATATCTTGTTTGCTCGATTTCTGATAAGCTACTTCACCGTCCAGATGAAGGATACCGAATTTTAATTTTTGCTGCAGAACGGCACTTAATACTTGAATATTTCCGGTGTATTGCTCTACGGCGGCATTATTCTTAAAAGAAAGAATCTTGCCTTCATTGTCTTTTTACGGGGACACTGGTATTGGCAAGGTAGGTGTAGTTCTTGATATTTTCTACACCGGCACGCAAAGTTGTTCCCCATTTATCGAAACTTAGCTTGCCTTCCAGTCGGGTACGCATGATTTTGGACAAGTCATCATTGTTCCACCAGTAATGCTTAGAATGGAAGTGCCTGAAATAGAAGACCGGATTCTGGTTTTTGATAAATGCATTGGCTTCCAACCGAATGGTATCGCCAAATAGAGGTATATTTAAATCTCCATTGCCTTCAATATTGAATTGTCCGGCATCCTCACCTGCAATAGCCAGTTCTCCTAAGATGTTATAGTGTAGCAGCTTACCTTGACGTTTGGATAACTCGCCTCCAATGGACAGCACGCTTTCTTTATAATGTCCCAAACGGCGTTCTTTGGGAACATCTGTTGTATCTGTCAATGTAAAGTTGCGGTATTCATAACTCATAAAAGCGGTGAGACCTGCCTTAGCCCATTTGTTAAATCCTTCGTGCAGTGATATGCCGATGGTATTTTTGATGGAAGAGCGTCGGGTTTTATCAATAGAGTCGTTGCCCAAGTAATTGTGCTCAAAATATTTCTGATTCTGTTCGTCATCATAAGAGATGTATTTGCGTCCGTTCAGGTCGACTTGCAAGGTATGGATGAAGCTGGTAACAGGAACGAATTCTTGGATAATTCTTACAGAATCTTTAGTTACGCTGTCTGTTTTTTCTTTGTGAAAACCAAGGTTGTAACGCTGGGTCATAAATACGTGATAGCTGGTATTATGATTCCATACTTTGTTCAAGTTGGTGGGGATGTCGTACGATTTGTATTCCTTTTTTCCTTCTGCCATGTCCAAAGGATTGGTGATGTAACGGTCGTCGGCAATACCGCCGTTTTCAGCCATTTTCAGGTTGTCATTGTTGAATATAAAGTGCATGTTGTATTTGTCTCCCCGATAGCTGGCAAACAATCCTCCGTTGAAGAATGCTGTGGATTGGCTGGCATAGAGACCGCGTCCGTAGAGATAATCAATATAAAAACCGACACCGAATCGCTTGTTGGCATTGATGGCAAAGTAGGATTTGAAACGCTCTTCACCGTTACGGCTATCGAAAGTTTTATAATAGCTCAGGTTGGTAAAGGGAGAAAGCGTATTGGTAAATATGATATCTTCCGGGCGGAGTACGGTAAGGTCGTATGGATCGGTAAAAAAGAACTGACTGGCATCCCGACGGTCGAAAAAAAGACGCGACAGGCGGGGAGAGCCTAAGTTGCCCAAGTAGTTATATTGTCCGGTCATGCCTCCGGTGTCGTTTGTGTTCTGGAAAGCGTGTGTAAGGGTATCTACCGGTACGAAGGTCACATTACCGAACCGGCTGTCTATTTTCCATGAATAAAGCCCGATGGGAATTGTGTTTGCATCGATCACGGCAGTTGTATCTATAGGGTTACCATTACGGTCACGCTGCCCCATGCTTAATCCGCTGGCAGAAGAACCGAAGTTATTATTCAGTGTGTTTTGTGCCTGCAACATCACTTGGCTGCACAGAAACATTAATAGAATGAGTGAGAATATTCTTTTCATAACGCCCGCAAAAAGATACAATATAAAAATAAAAGGAAGCGCTTTTCCACTGTGGAAAGTTCTTCCTTTTATTATTCGTTTAGAGTTATTTTAACTTACTGAGGCTTAATAATCTCCATTCCGATGTGAATTGCTTCTTCGTTTACGGGGATAAGGTGGTGGTGGCGCTCGGGCAATGTCTTGCGTAACGCTTTCAGTACACTTTCAATAGCTACCACCGGACGCAGTTTCAATAATCCTCCCAAAACAATCATATTGAATGTTTTGGCAATGCCGCGTTCATTGGCTGCATCCATAGCGTCGATGCGGTAAATCTGAATGTCTTTACGGGTTGGTGGTTCGATAATACCATATCCGTCGTAAATCAGAATACCTCCCGGTTTTACTTTGTTTTCAAACTTAGCCAATGAAGGCTGATTCAGTATGATGGCTGTATCATATTGGCTGAGAATGGGAGAGGAGATGCGTTCATCGCTGACAATAACTGTAACGTTGGCTGTTCCGCCTCGTTGTTCGGGACCGTATGCCGGCATCCAGGTTACCTCCTTGTTTTCCATCAGTCCTGAGTAAGCCAATATCTTACCCATTGACAATACGCCCTGACCGCCAAATCCTGCTATAATTATTTCCTGTTTCATCACTTTTGTTTTTTTATTCTTTATCTTTCAAATCGCCCTAACGGATAGAAGGGGAACATGTGTTCCACCATCCAGTCATTGGATGCTTGTGGTGTCATCTTCCAGCCTGAGTTACAGGTGGAAACGATTTCTACCAGATTGGAACCTTTACCGTTCATTGAGTTCTCGAAAGCTTTGCGGATGGCTTTCTTTGCCTTGCGGATAGCGGCAACTGATGAACAGCCTGACGGGTGACGTATGCTGTACCCTCCAGTGTGGCGGCTATTTCGGTCATTTTCAATGGATAACCGTGGATGGTTCGACGTCGCGACCGTAAGGACAGGTTGCGGTTTTCATGCCGATTAGTGTAGTCGGCGCCATTTGTCCGCCGGTCATACCGTAGATAGCATTATTGATAAAGATAATGGTAATGTTTTCGCCACTGTTTAGCGCGTGGATCGTTTCGGCTGTACCGATACAAGCCAAGTCACCGTCACCCTGGTATGTGAAAACGAGACGATCCGGCCATAACGCTTGATGGCAGTTGCCACTGCAGGTGCACGTCCGTGTGCGGCTTCCTGCCAGTCTATATCCAGATAGTTATATGCAAATACGGCACATCCCACCGGTGATATGCCGACGGTCTTGTCCTCCATGCCCATTTCTTCGATTACTTCGGCTATCAGCTTATGAACCACACCGTGGCTGCATCCGGGACAGTAGTGCATCGGATTGTCGTTCATTAGCGTTGGTTTTTATAAACCAGGTTTTCGGGTTTTATGATTTCTTCTCTTGTCATATTTTCTCCTCCTATCGCTTAACACATGAACCGTAAAAAGAACTCTATCAGCTTGGTAAAGATAGCTGCGGCACAAACATAAATGAATACTTTAAAGTCACTGACAAAGAAGTAAGTAAGAACAGCTGCCAGTGCCAATACCATGAATATGATATTCAATATGTTTCTAATCAGATTCGTGTTCATACGTTTATTATTTAATAATTTTTTCTTTGAGCGCAGTAACTACTTCATCCGGGTCGGGAACGATACCTCCCAAGCGTCCCGAAGTATTCGACGGGCACTTTACATTCTACTGCCAGACGAACATCTTCCACCATTTGTCCGGCATTCAGTTCCACGGTGAGGATACCTTTTACTTGGCGGCTGCGTTCGGCGATTGCTTTAGATGGGAACGGCCACAATGTAATAGGACGGAGCAAACCTACTTTGATACCTTCTGCGCGTGCTTCCTCCATTGCTTTTTGAGCAATGCGGGCACATGAGCCAAAAGCCACAATCAGATACTCGGCATCATCGCAATGAATTTCTTCATAGCGTACTTCTTTTTCTTCTATTTCAGCATATTTTTGTTGTAGATGGATATTGCGTTTTTCCATTTCGGCAGGATCCAATTCCAGTGAAGTTACAATGTTGGGACCTCGGTGTTTGAGCTTGCCGAAGGTTGCCCATGGGCAACGTGCCATAACTTCTTCGTTGGTGAGGCGCGGACGCTGTTCGGGTAATACCACTTTTTCCATCATTTGCCCGATCACACCGTCGGCGAGGATGATAGCCGGGTTACGGTATTTGAATGCCAAATCGAAGGCCAGCCCTACGAAATCCGCCATTTCCTGTACGGATGCCGGTGCGAGAGCTATCAGGCGATAGTCACCGTGTCCTCCTCCTTTTACTGTCTGGAAGTAGTCTGCCTGGCTGGGCTGGATGGTTCCCAAGCCGGGACCTCCACGCATGACATTCACAATTAAACAAGGGAGTTCGGCTCCTGCAATGTACGAAATGCCTTCTTGTTTCAAGCTCACACCCGGACTTGAAGAGGAGGTCATTACCTTCTTTCCGCTACCTGCACCTCCATATACCATATTGATAGCTGCCACTTCGCTTTCGGCCTGAAGCACTACCATACCGGTAGTTTCCCAAGGTTTTTCGTCGGCAAGAGTTTCCAATATTTCCGATTGGGGGGTGATGGGATAGCCGAAATAGCCGTCCACTCCGAAGCGGATGGCGGCATGGGCTATGGCTTCATTTCCCTTCATTAAAACGACTTCTTCTGCCATATGTTTCTTTATTTTATTGTTGTTTTACTTTATATACACTGATGCATCCGTCGGGACACACTGTAGCACAAGACGCACAGCCGTTGCAAGTATCTTCCAATACTTGTTGGGCAAACGTATATCCTTTTTTATTCACTTCTTTGGCGGTGAGCGATATTACATGTAGCGGACATGCCACTACGCAGAGATTGCAGCCTTTGCAACGTTCTGTGTCGACTACAATTGCACCTTTAATTTTTGCCATAGGGTTAGTTATTATTGATTATACATGTCTTTATTATAGAAATTAAGAATATCCATCAGCATGGTGTGTGCCTGGACTGCCGGACTTTCAGGGTTTCGTTCGATGGCTTCCAGATAGTTATTCAGAGCTTGTTGCCAATCACCTTTTTTGCGATAGGCATTGCCCAGCAAATAATAGGCTTCATCTTTGGAACCCTGATGGTTTCCGATGAAATTAGTTAGCGCGTTAATCGCTGTATCTGTTTCTCCTCGTTCTATAAGTTTCTTTATGTCTGATAATTGCTTTGCCATTGCTTATGGTAATAATCTTGTTGCATACAAAGATACTCTTTATTTGTAATTAACAGGAAGTTTAGAGTAGAAAAAACGAACTTTCTGCTAAATTCATTTAAAACTTTATGTCCGCGAAACGGGTGGATATGTTATTTTGTTTTCCTAATGATTTGATTATGATAGAAATAGTTTCAAATGAAACCATTGATCTCCGGTTCTGTTATTTATTCTTAAAGAAAACAATTGTCCCACGGCTATGGAGAGGAGTCTCTCAGAGTCGTGGGACGATGAATCGGTCGGACATGACATATCAGACTGTTTTTATTTCGGTAAACTTTATTTTATGATTTCACCTACATACATATTATATGTTTTCTGTCCATCGTTGTTCGGATTCATTTTTTTCGCTTCTTCACCGGTGATATTCTGTTGCATCAGTTTTTTGCATTTGACCACTACGGATGGCTTGTTGTTTCCTTGCATATAGAAAGAAACTGTATAGCTGTCGCTTTGTGACAAAAGCATATTTCCCATTGTTTTTTGCGTGTCGATGAGACAGAATGCTACGTCTTTGCCGAATAGCTTTCCAAATCCGCCCCAACATTCTTTGCCGATTTCAAATTGTTCGTCGTTGCCTGCGGTGATGGTCATACGGACAGCGGCTTGTATTTGTGCATCAATGTTTTGGGTCGTTGGTGCAGTAGGAGCAACAGGTGCAGTAGGAGCAACAGGTGCAACAGGTGCGATGGGGGCTATGGGGGCTACCGGTGCCGTGGGCTGTATATTGGCAGTGTTGGATTGTGTTACGGTTACGCCCGGAGTAGCCACAGTTACAGCCGGAGTCGGAGTAACAGGAGCCGGTTGCAATCCCAAAGCAATCATTCTGTTACCTAATGATGACTGGATAGATTTGAACAGTTCATCTTTCAGGTCAATTGTTTTTCTTCTGAATTTACCGCAGATGGGTGCCAGTTTGGTTTTTGACTTGTTAAGTGCCATATCGTCAGTAATCCATTCTTCGGCAGCATATTTTTTCACCGCCGTCACGGGCTTCATCGTACCAATAGCGAATACGTGTCATTTCCAAATCGCATTTGCCTGGTTTGCAGGTCATAAGGAGCTGGTAATAAATGCGTGTTCTGTCTAATGACAATGCTGAAGAGGTGAATACCAGATATTCTTCTCCACCGGCTGCTATCGTACCCTCTTCTTTATTGGTATAAAGAACCGGGCATTAAGTTTGCCTTCGGGCTTGAAGTATGTATTGGCCCAGTCAAGCAATGCATCATACAATTGTTCTTGTGAGAGGGCAGGAACTTGCATTTCTGTAGTAAAAGAAACTTTTCCATCAACAACGGAATAGCTCGCCAAATATTTCTCATCGGTTTGTGCCTTGGCTAATAAAGGCAGACAGATGAGTACTGAAAGTAGAAACTTCTTCATAGTAATAATATTAATTGTTTTTAATAGTAAGCAAAGATAGAAATAAAAAAAGAGAAGCTATAAAGCCTCTCTTTTTTACTTTTATTATTATAGAGTGAAATTTACTTCACAGGTATCTTCTCTATACGTTTTTGATGGCGTCCGCCTTCGAAATCGGTTGAGAAGAATTCGTTCATGATTTTGTCTGCCATTTCATTGTCGATGAAACGTCCCGGCATTACCAGAACATTGGCATCATTGTGTTGGCGTGCAAGATGAGCAATCTCGGGCATCCAGCACAATGCGGCACGAATACCTTGATGCTTGTTCAATGTCATGCTGATACCTTCACCACTACCACAGATAGCAATACCCGGATAACATTCTCCGGCTTCGACTGCCAGTGCCAGCGGGTGTGCAAAATCAGGGTAGTCACAACTGTCTGTGCTGTATGTACCAAAGTCTTCAAACGGATAGTTCTTGGCCTTCAGCCAAGTTTTTACATATTCTTTCAATTCAAATCCGGCGTGGTCGGATGCCAAACCTATTTTTTTCATGCCAGCATTTCTTTTACCTGGTTATACACATTCTGTGCCGTGAAGCCCAGTTTTTCATCCAATACTTTATAAGGAGCAGAGAATCCGAATGATTCTAATCCCCATACTTTACCATTTGCACCAACCAAACCTTGGAGATTGACAGGCAGACCGGCTGTCAGACCGAATACTTTGGCATCGGCAGGGATTACGCTGTTTTGATATTCTTTGCTCTGATTGCGGAACAGACCTTCTGAGGGCACTGAGACAATGCGTACTTTGACACCGTCTTTGCGTAGTAGTTCAGCACCTGCCACCAAAGTAGATACTTCGGAACCGGATGCTACAAGAATTACATCGGGGTCAGTATCTGAACCGGCAACAATGTAAGCACCTTTTTCTACTTGACTGTAGTTGTTGCCTGTGGGCAGGTTGTTGATGTTCTGACGTGAGAAGATCAATGCTGTTGGAGTAGAGGTATTTTCCATAGCCAGTTTCCATGCAACGGTTGTTTCTTCTACATCAGCCGGACGGAGTACCAACATGGAGTTATGTCCTTTGTGGTTCTTCAATTTTTCCATTAGGCGGATTTGTGCTTCCTGTTCTACCGGTTCGTGGGTAGGTCCGTCTTCACCTACGCGGAAAGCATCGTGTGACCAGATGAATTTAATGGGGAGTTCCATTAAAGCTGCCATACGAATAGCCGGTTTCATGTAGTCTGAGAAGACAAAGAAAGTAGCACATGCGGCGATGATACCACCATGCAGAACCATACCCAAACAGCAGCATGCCATGGTTAGCTCGGATACGCCTGCTTGTAAAAAGCACCGCTGAAGTCACCGTAAGTGAATGCATGGGTTTTCTTTAGAAATCCGTCTGTCTTGTCAGAGTTGGATAAGTCGGCAGAAGAAACAATCATATTTTCTACTTCGGTAGCCAATACCCGAGAACAGTAGCTGATGCGGCGCGGGTAGCGGCATTGGCTTTCTGTTCGATAGCATTCCAATCGATTTGGGGAATTTTTCCGGAGAACCAGAAATCCATTTTAGCTGCCAATTCGGGATTTGCTTTTGTCCATTCGGCCTTGTATGCATATCGTTCGGCAACAATTTTCTTCAATTCTTCTTTGCGTTTGGCATAGAGCTCTTTTACTTCAGTAAAAATCTGGAATGGATTTTCAAGGTCGCCACCCAAATTTTTGATGGTATTGATATATGCCTCACCACCCAAAGGAGCACCGTGAGTACCGCAGTTGCGTTCATAGCTTGAGTTATCCGCTTTACGTGCACCTTTACCCATAACAGTTTTACCGATAATCAACGTCGGTTGTCCGGTTACAGCTTTGGCTTCAGTCAATGCAGCACGGATAGCATCAGGGTCATTGCCGTCAATGGTCATTACTTTCCAGTGCCATGCTTCATATTTTTTAGCAACATCTTCGCTGGTAACAGCATCCGTTTCAGTAGAAAGCTGAATATCGTTTGAATCGTAGAACATAATGAGGTTGTCCAAGCCTAAGTGACCTGCCAAACGACCTGCTCCCTGAGAAATTTCTTCCTGGATGCCACCATCGGAGATGTAAGCCTATATAGTCTGATTCATCACGTCTCCCAAACGGGCTTTCAAGAACTTGGCTGCGATGGCTGCACCTACCGCAAATGTATGTCCTTGTCCCAAAGGACCGGATGTATTCTCAATACCACGCATAATATTCACTTCGGGATGTCCCGGAGTGGGGCTTCCCATTGGCGGAATTCTTTTTAGTTCATCTATAGTGAACTTGCCACTCATAGCTAATACGGAGTAAAGCATCGGTGACATGTGGCCCGGGTCAAGGAAGAAGCGGTCACGACCTTCCAAACACGGATTTTCCGGGTCATACACTAAGAACACTGAAAAGAGTACGTTTATGAAATCAGCGCCACCCATGGCACCGCCGGGGTGACCGGAGTTGGCTTTCTCTACCATCGCTGCGGCTAAAATACGGATATTATCAGCTGCGCGATTCATTAGTTTCTTATCATTCATAGCGTAAAATGTTATTTATGGTGCAAAGATAATTAAATCTTTGATAATGTCATTCCTAACTCTATGAAGAATATTCTATAGAATATATTTTCATATTTCGGTTTAACAAACTTGTATGGTTTATGGTTTGTTTCCTTTATAAAAGTTCCAGCAATTGTTTTTTTACCGTATCTACTCCCGGGAAGCCGGTAAACTTATTTTTGATGCCTCCTTCTTTGTCAATAATCATATAAGTGGGCACTCCCTGAATGCTGAATTGTTTGTTGATGTAAGCCCATTGTGCATTGGTGAGGCGATAATGTTCTCCATGGATGTCTGAAATCATGTTCTCCCATGTTTCTTTTGGTGAGTTCTCACCGGCAATGAATAAATATACTATGTCCTTGTCTGCCAATTCTTCTTTCATTGGTTTCATATCTTTCATTGCTTTTTGGCAGGGGCCGCACCAAGTTGCCCAAAAATCTACCAGCATGACTTTTCCTCTGAATTTGGAAATGATGGAAGCGAATAAATCTTCATTTGCTACTTCGCCGGTTTCGTTGATGGTGAAGCCCGTTTTTTATTGGCTTCAATCGTTTCTATCAGCTTATTATTCATCGAAGTCAGTTTTTCCAGATAGTAAGGGTTTTCCATCAGGCGAATTTCCTGAAAATCGGTTTCAGTCAACGGACGGAAGTCGGTGATTTTTTCGGCATATTTCATAGCTTTGCGTATATCAAAGAAAAGGCCTTTATCAGCACCCATATAGTTGGTTACTACTTTCATGCCGGCTTCTCGTACTTTCTTGCTGTATTCCATGAACAGCGGGTCATATTTCTTTCTCAAGTCTTGCATCTTTCCGGCTAATGCTTTGGCGCTTTTTCCTGCATCAATACTGTCTTTATATGCTTTGATGACTGCTGCATCTTCGGCTGAAGTCCGGTCTGACGAAATAATATAGCTGAATATGTCTTTCATATTGCCATCCAAAGGGACACGTATTTCATAGCCTAAATATTTTAGCATTCTGGAATAGCCGTTGCAGTAAAGCATTTCATTGCTGTTCAGTGCTCCTATGGTTCTTATATAGTCATAATAATTGGTGGGCAGGTCGGGGGCTTTATAGCTTTTGAATGCTTCTCTTTCGGGTAGTCCGCTATAATATATATATGCATTCATCAGATTTGAGTTGATACTGTTGAGTGCTGCGGTACATTGAAATTTATTGTCTATCAGCAATAATTGGCGGGATGCATTATCCAGTTCTTTGGCATTTTGTATGATTGAATTTCTGTTTTGGTATTTGTTCAGGCAATAGGCTTTATATTCTTCTGCCGACATATTATATATTTCTTTTAGAAAATCTTTTCCTTCCCATTCGGTTGCCCATTTGCTGTTCAGGGTTTTGTTGAGTTGCGCCATTGTGCCTGAGAAATATAGTTTCTCTCCTTCCGGTTTGTTCTGTTTCAATAATTTGCTTTGTGAACGGCTGATTTCCCGTAAATTAATGATTATTTTGGTGTCTTCTCCGGGAGTCATAAACAATGTACTGATTTTCTCTCTTCCCATCACTAAATCAAGGCTGGTCGGAGCAGAGGTCGATTGCTGTGCAGAAGCTGCCGTCTTCTTTGATTTCTATGGGAATTTCGTTTTCATTACCGGTCAATAACTCACAAAGGTAGGCATTTAGGTTGAGTTGATAGTTATGTTTATAGTCCAAAAGTTTTCCACTCAGTGTAGCCTTTCCCATTGTCAATTGAGGAGCCGGTAATATTTCTACGGCATTTGTTTTTTGTTTTACCTCTTCCGGTAACACTAATTCGGGTAATTTCCCATTTAAAGAAATTCCCCATATTTTGAAGCAGTCTTCGCAGTCACTTTCTATAAAGTCTATCGTTTTTACGGTAGCCGGCAGGGTAGGAAATATCAGACTGAAAGTAGCCTCACCGCTGTCGGGCATCCAAAATTCTTTGTCAAGGGTGATGCCACTGCCCGAACGGATGGGGTATTTTTTACCGTTATCAGCTAACAGATAGCTTTCTCCGCTGATTCTAATCCAATTGTGTGGGCGATAATATGCTTTGATATCCAAAACGGTAGCGGTGTCGGAAAGTGTGATTTGGTTGATCTCCACTGTGGATGTGTTGCGAACAATAAACGGAGGCTGGTTGACTTTACGTTCTTGGGCTTGTATGGAACATAAGGTTCCCAAAGCCAATAATAATGTGCATAAGGTTTTCATAATATAGTTTTGTTTTGGAAAAAAAGCCGCCATTGATTTTTGATTGGTCAATGGCGGCTGATTAAGTTTATTTTGACTTTTGTGTTAAGTTCACATATCTGTGAGTTTAGATCAATTTACGAGAACCGTCGCTGATAACTACATCGTAAACTTTCGGACTGCGACCAAATTTTTCTTTGAATCTTTCTTTTGCAGTAGTGATGAATGTTTCATAAAGTTCATTCTTCACTAAGTTGATAGTACATCCGCCGAAGCCACCGCCCATAACACGTGAGCCGGTAACGCCACAATCGAATGCGATATCATTTAAAAAGTCAAGTTCTTCGCAGCTAACTTCATATAATTTGCTCATGCCATTGTGTGTTTCATACATTTTCTGGCCGACAGTTTCATAATCACCTCTTTCCAATGCATCACAAACATCAAGTACACGTTGGATTTCTTCGATGACATATTCTGCGCGCATGTAATCTTCTTCGCTGATATCAGCTTTAGCTTCCTGCAACATTTCCATTGTACAATCACGTAAAAACTCTACATGTGGATGTTTCTTTTGAATAGCGGCAACAGCAGCTTCGCAGCTCTGACGACGCTTGTTGTATGCAGATGATGCCAACTCGTGCTTAACTACGGAGTCTACCAATACTAAACGATACCCTTCCGGTTTGAATGGGAAATATTGGTATTCCAATGAACGGCAATCCAAACGGATTAAGCTACCTGCTTTACCGAATACAGAAGCAAACTGGTCCATGATACCGCAGTTTACGCCACAATAATTGTGTTCAGTTGCCTGACCTATTTTAGCTAATTCGAATTTATCTATCTTGTTGTCGCCAAACAAATCGTTGATAGCATAAGCATATGTGCTTTCCAGTGCAGCCGATGAAGACATACCGGCACCCAAAGGCACATCACCTGCAAATGCAGTATCAAAGCCTTTTACGTTTACACCGCGCTTAATCATCTCACGGCAAACTCCGAAGATGTATCTTGCCCAGCTGGCTTTTGGAGCATCTTCTTCGTTCAAACCGAATTCTACATAGTCTTTCAGGTCGATAGAGTAAGCGCGTACTTTATCTGTTCCGTTAGGTTTGATTTCAGCAATCATACCTTTATCTACAGCACCCGGAAATACGAAACCACCGTTATAATCGGTGTGCTCACCAATGAGGTTGATACGACCGGGTGAAGCATATACTGAACCTGTTGTGCCATCAAAATGTTTGATGAAGCGACTTCTTACATATTCTATGTCCATGATAATTCTATAATTTAAAGGTTAATATATCGCATTTATTATTATTCTGCTTCTCTTCTTGTAACCTTGCTGCCGATAAGGGCGTAGAACAGCAGGTAGACAGCGCAAGCTACTACACACCAGAAACTCTGAATGTAGCCTACGAGGTCGGCAACTGTAGCTTGGATAAACATCATTACAGCGCAACCGAATACCATTGTCATAAAAATACCGGAAGCGATGGCTGTATATTTGCCAAGACCTTCAACTGCCATATTGAAAATAGCTCCCCACATTACTGAAGTACAAAGACCTACCAGTAGGAATGAGAAGATGCCCAAAGGAATTTCTTCCCAAATAATTTCGAGTGTACCCCAATTCACACCCGGAAAAGCTACCGTGATGGTAGGTGCAAACATACCAAACAAAACGAGGATGATAGTAGCTGATGATACAACGGTAATCATGGTGCGGCTCGATACTTTTTCACCAATACTGGCACCTACGAAACGACCAATCAGCATCATAAACCAATAAACGGCTACAATCATACCTACTGTGCTGGCGGGGAGTCCGTAGTCACTGATGAGGTACTGTTGTACGAAGTTAGGTACACCTACTTCGATACCCATATATACGAAAATACCCAAAGTACCCAATGCAAAATGACGGTAACTCATAGCACCTTTGATAAGGTCTAGCTGTACAGGAGCTTGTTTAGGTTCTTCAATTTTAGTGAATGAAATTACGATGAAAGCCACAACGAAGATAGCAAGTGCAATCATCAAGGCAGGTGTTGCATCGGAAATTTTGGCTTTTGCAGCATCACCGATGAGAGCTCCCATCAGAATATAACAAGCTACAGCTGCGGTAGAGTTGAACACACCGCCAATCTGAATTAGCTGGTTACCGCTGTTACCACCACCTCCGAGAAGGTTCAGCATGGGGTTAACCACGCAGTTAAGGATACACATACACAGACCGGCGATAAAAGCACCAATCAGGTAAACAGCAAATACAAGACCAAGATTATTATCTACATCCATCAGACCGCTGATCCACTGGATAAGGATACCCACACTACCTACGACAAGACCGATAAGGGCGGTTTTTTTTATAGCCATACTTAGAGATAAGCATACCGGCGGGGAATACCCATTACGAGGTAAGCGATGAAGTTACCATAGTTACCAATCTGTGCAAGCACATTTGAAATTGGTCCTTGGTTTTTGATAATTGTTGCCATGGGTGTACACAGGTTGGTCACGAAGGCAATCATTGCAAAAGGGCAATCATGATGATGATAGCACCCCATTGTTTTGTTTTTTGAGCCATTGTTAAATCGTTCTTTATGTTTATTTTAAAATTGTTTTGCTTATTTTTCTACGCCGAATTTGTAGATGGTTATCTGTTGGTATACTTCTTCCGGTTTTAATACACAAGAAGGGAAATGACCTTTATTCGGAGTATCAGGGAAATGTTGTGCTTCAAAGCAGATAGCGCTTCTGGCAGGGAAAGTGGCACCGTGAGCGCCTTCAAAGCCATTGTGCCAATTGGCTGTATATACTTGGACACCCGGTTCAGTGGTGTAAACCTCCATGCTGCGTCCGCTTTCAGGTTCAACACATTTAGCAGCAAAGCTAAGGGTTCCTTGTTCGCGTTTATTGAGTACATAGCAATGATCATAGCCGGCACCAAACTCTAGTTGTTCAAATTTGTCATTGATGCGGCTACCCACAGCATGAGGAGTACGAAAATCCATCGGTGTACCTTCTACTTTGGCTATCTCGCCGGTGGGGATAGATACATTATCCATTGGAGTGTAAAGTCTGCATTAATAGTTACGATGTTGTTTTCAACGCTTGCTGTAGGATTGGCAATACCTGAAAGACTGAAAAAACCGTGGTGAGTGAGATTGACTAATGTTGTTTTATCTGTTACTGCTGAGTAGGTTATGATGAATTCATTTTGATTACTCAGTGTATAAACTACTGTTACATCCAAATTTCCGGGAAAGCCTTCTTCGCCATCAGCCGATAAATAATGTAGCTTCAAACTTTGCGGAGTTACTTGTTCGGCATCCCAAACACGTGCGTGGAAACCGGTTGGTCCACCGTGTAGTGAGTTTGGTCCGTTATTGATTGTCAGTGAGTATTCCTGCCCATCTAAAAGAAATTTTCCGTTTGCGATACGATTACCGTAGCGTCCTATTAACGTGCTCAAAAAAGGTTCATGACTGTTGATTACATGGTCTATACTATCATGTCCTTGGATGACATTAGCAAATTTGCCGTTTTTATCGGGAGCCATTATAGCTAAGACAGCACCACCGTAATTAGTGACAGCTATTTCAACTCCATTTTCATTCTTTAGTATGAAAAGGTCTGTTTGTTTCCCATCTACTGTTTTTTGAAAGTCGGTCCGTTTCAGACCGCACAAATTCTCATCGGAAGTTGATGTGTTTATCATATTATTGAAAATCTTTTTATAGTAAGTACAAAACTATTGCAAATAAAAAGATTTTCTTCGGTATTCCCAAACTTTTTGTGGAAAAGTGAACTTGCTAAACGTGAAATTTTAATAAATCAGCTACGATAAAGCTGCTTCCGCCGACAAAAATAAAATCTTTTTCACTGGAATGTTGTTTTGCTGCTTCAACTGCTGCTTTAACATTGGGGTAACTCTGACCTTGCAAACCGACTTGTTGTGCTAACGCTTGCAACTCATTTTCCGGCAGGGCGCGTTTTACATCGGCACGGGTAAAATAATAAATGGCATCTTTGGGCATCATGCTAAGCACTCCGCTGATGTCTTTGTCATTCACCATGCCCATTACAATGTGCAGGCGGTCATATTTTTGATGTTTCAGTTGTTCCACAATGTAGGAAATGCCTCCTACATTGTGTCCGGTGTCGCATACCAATCCCGGGTGTTCTTCCAATTTCTGCCAACGTCCCATCAGTCCTGTCAGTTTTGAAACATGGGCAAAGCCTTCGCGCACATTTTCTTCGGTGAGGTGGTAGCCTATCTTTTTTAGTTGGCGAATGGAAGAAAGCAGTGTGTTGGTGTTTTTAAGTTGGCAAAGTCCTCCCAATTCTCCTTTTAGTTCGGCGAAGTCTGTTGTTTGATAAATTCGTTCACCGGTTTCGTTGACAGAAGAACTTTGTAAGAGATGTTCTTCTTCGGCAAATAGGATAGGGGCGTGAACACTCTGTGCGCGTTCAATAAATACAGGTTTGGTTTCGGGAGTTGTTTCACCAATAATGATCGGTGTGTTTTCTTTGATAATACCGGCTTTTTCTCCGGCAATTTTTGCCAGCGTATTACCGAGAAACTGTATATGGTCAAAACTGATATTGGTAATGAGACAGAGATCGGGATGAATAATATTGGTGCAGTCCAAGCGTCCGCCCAGTCCCACTTCAATAATGGCTACATCCACTTGTTGAGTAGCAAAATAATGGAAAGCCATAGCGGTGGTAAGCTCAAAGAAAGAGGGGTGCAGCGGTTCGAAGAAGGTACGGTGCTTTTCAACGAAGTCAATTACGAACTTTTGAGAAACCGGAGTTCCGTTGATGCGGATTCGTTCACGAAAATCAATTAGGTGGGGAGATGTATAGAGGCCTGTTTTATATCCTGCAGATTGTAGAATTGCTGCTAATGTGTGTGAGCATGAACCTTTTCCATTGGTGCCGGCTATATGGATGGTATGGAATTTGCGATGAGGATGTTCGAAATATTCATCTAAAAGATAAGTGTTTTCCAATCCTTCTTTATAGGCATCCTTTCCTATGTGTTGGAAGAGGGGGGCACTATTATATAAATAATCCAGTGTTTCTTCGTAAGTCATAATCGTAAAAGTTATTGTCCGTTGTGATAGTATATGATAAAAATGGGCAGATATAAGAGGTAAAATACACTTTCATCCACTGTAAAGATGAAAACATTTTCTCTATAGTGGATGAAAGTAACTTTTTGGTCATAGCACAACGGCTATGAGATAGTTAATCAAAGAAGTTTTTAAACTTTTTGAATATCTTTTCCTTGATGCTCAGGTTAGGTTTGAAGTTGTCAGATTCCTGCATCTTCTCCATTATTTGCTTTTCTTCTTTGTTCAGTGTTTCGGGTACGTATACACTGACATTAACCAATAAATCGCCGGTACCTGTACTATATCCATAGCTGTTTACATTTGGCAATCCTTTACCTCGTAATCGTAGCACTTTGCCTGGTTGAGTTCCTGCTTCAATTTTTACTTTTACTTTACTGTCGATAGTCGGAATTTCTACAGTTCCACCCAATGCAGCTGTAGGAATACTCAATAGAAGGTTGTATATCAAATCATTTTCATCACGAATCAGGTCGGGATGTGATTCTTCTTCAATGACAACAAGTAAGTCACCCGGTACTCCGTTGTGCTTTCCGGCGTTACCTTTTCCGTTTACTGTCAGTTGCATACCTTCGGCTACTCCGGCAGGAATTTTAACTTCCACCACTTCTTCGCCATATACGATGCCTTCACCCGAACAAACCTTGCATTTGTTTTTGATGATTTTACCTTCACCGTTACATTGGGGGCATACACTTTGTGATTGCACCATACCGAAGATACTTTGTTGAGTACGTGTCACGCTACCTGTTCCATGACATGTAGGACAAGTTTCCGTACCTCCTTCACCTTCGGCGCCTGAGCCGTGGCAGTGATCACATGCTACATATTTCTTCAGTTTGAATTTTTTTCTACTCCCGTAGAAATTTCTTTTAAGCTCAGTTTGACCTTAACACGTAAGTCCGAACCACGGAATTTGCGTTGAGAGGCACGTCCGCCTCCACCGAAACCACTGAATCCTCCGAAACCTCCACTACGTCCTCCGAATATATCGCCGAACATAGAGAAAATATCGTCCATAGACATACCTTGTCCGAATCCTTCAAAACCGCCACCGGCAGCTCCACTCATACCGGCGTGACCGAACTGGTCGTAGCGGGCACGTTTGTCGGGATTGCTTAGCACATCGTATGCTTCGGCTGCTTCTTTGAATTTCTCTTCAGCTTCTTTATCTCCCGGATTTTTATCAGGATGATATTGTATCGCTTTCTTGCGGTATGCTTTCTTTATAACATCAATAGTGGCTGTCTTGTCCACTTCCAGCACTTCGTAATAGTCTCTTTTTGCCATGTTGTTTTATGATACTATTTTATTGAGCCACTACAACTTTGGCGTGGCGGATTACTTTATCATTCAGCTTATAGCCTGTTTGAACACAGTCCAGAATTTTTCCTTTTTGTTCTTCAGATGGTGCGGGAACCAATGCAATGGCTTCATGGTAATCGGTATCAAAATCTTTGCCGTCAGTTTCTATCTTCTGAAGTCCTTCCTGATTTAATACCTTTAAGAATTTGTTATAAATCAGTTCGATACCTTCGCGCATTGCTTCTACATCGTCCGAGGTCTCTGAAATATTCAAAGCGCGTTCCAAATCATCTAGAATAGGCAGGATGGCAGAGATTGTTTTTTCACCACCGTTTTTAATTAACTCTGCTTTTTCCTTCATGGTACGCTTGCGGTAATTATCGAACTCGGCAGAAAGACGTAAATACTTATCATGTTGTTCTTCTATGGTCTTTTGAGCGTCAGCCAAATCCTTATTTACCTTTTCTTCGGCAGATAGCTCTTCTGCTGCTTCCTTCTGAGTCTCTTCGTCAAGAGCAGCTTCTTCTGTCTTTTCTTGGTTTTTCAAAACTTCCTCATCCTGAGGTTGGTTTTTCTCTGTTGGGTTCATATTCTTATTAAACTTTTTTTGTTTTTCTTATTCTTACTCATAATCAGTCAGGGTTTTTAGGTTAATTTATTGCTAACAAATTTCGTGCCTAGTTGTTTCCCTGTCTCAAATATTTTGCAAAAGTAGGGAAAATATGTCACACTGGCATACTTTTCTGAATTAAAATGCCTACCTTTGCACTTTCAAAAATCGAAATAATATATAAACTAAGGTATATAAGGATGATTACAGTTTCAAACTTAGCCATTCAATTTGGTAAAAGAGTATTGTATAATGATGTGAATATGAAGTTCACCAATGGCAATATTTATGGAGTAATCGGTGCAAACGGTGCCGGAAAATCTACTTTTCTGAAAGCAATTTCAGGTGAACTGGAACCGACTAAAGGGTCTGTGACACTGGGGCCGGGGGAACGCCTGTCCGTATTGAGTCAGGACCACTTCAAATTTGATGAATATACTGTAATGGACACGGTTATGATGGGGCATACAGTATTATGGGATATTATGAAGCAGCGCGAAGAACTGTATGCCAAGACCGATTTTACGGATGAGGATGGTTTGAAGGTATCCGAGTTGGAAGAGAAATTTGCTGAATTGGATGGCTGGAATGCCGAAAGCGATGCGGCTATGCTGTTGAGCGGACTTGGTATCAAGGAGGACAAGCATTATATGAAGATGGGTGACTTGAGTGGTAAAGAAAAGGTGCGTGTTATGTTGGCACAGGCTCTTTACGGAAATCCGGATAACTTGTTGCTTGATGAGCCGACCAATGATTTGGATATGGACACAGTGACATGGCTGGAAGAATATTTGTCCAACTTTGAGCATACCGTATTGGTGGTGAGTCATGACCGTCACTTCCTTGACTCTGTTTGTACACATACGGTTGATATTGACTTTGGCAAAGTGAATATGTTTGCCGGTAATTATAGTTTCTGGTACGAGTCCAGTCAGTTGGCACTTCGTCAGCAGCAGAACCAAAAGGCAAAAGCTGAAGAGAAGAAAAAGGAATTGGAAGAGTTTATCCGTCGTTTTAGTGCGAATGTGGCAAAGAGTAAACAGACTACCAGTCGCAAGAAGATGTTGGAGAAACTGAATGTAGAAGAAATTAAACCGTCTTCTCGTAAATATCCGGGTATTATCTTTACTCCCGACCGTGAACCGGGAAACCAAATTCTAGAAGTGTCGGGGTTGCGTGCCGAGACAGAAGATGGAGTGGTCTTGTTTAATGACGTGAACTTTAATGTTGAAAAAAAGGGGATAAGATTGTATTCTTGAGCCGTGACCCTCGTGCCATGACTGCTCTTTTTGAAATCATTAATGGAAACCGTAAGCCGCAAGCCGGTAAATTCGACTGGGGAGTAACAATAACCACTGCTTATTTGCCGTTGGATAATACTGATTTTTTTGAATGCGATTTAAATCTGGTAGATTGGTTAAGTCAGTTTGGTGAAGGAAACGAAGTCTATATGAAAGGTTTCTTAGGGCGTATGTTGTTCTCGGGTGAAGAAGTGCTGAAAAAAGTGAATGTTCTTTCTGGAGGCGAGAAGATGCGTTGTATGATTGCCCGTATGCAGTTGCGCAATGCCAACTGTCTGATTCTTGATACACCTACCAACCACTTGGACTTGGAGTCTATTCAAGCTTTCAATAATAACTTGAAGAGTTATAAAGGAAATATATTGTTCGCTTCTCATGACCATGAATTTATCGAAACGGTTGCCAACCGTATCATTGAATTAACTCCGAACGGTATTATCGATAAGATGATGGAATATGATGAATACATCACTTCGGATCATATTAAGGAAATGCGTGCACGTATGTATGGAGAATAATATGTCTCCGAGATAATTTTTTCAAGATAGAGGTATAAAGAAGGTGTGTCGTAATGAGCGAGGATGCTGAAAAAGTGATTTTTTAGTATTCAATCCTTTTTTGGCACTATAAAATATTTTGTGTAAATGTGAAATACGGGATTCAGCTTGAGTTCCGTATTTTTTATTTTATAGATTTGCAAAATGAAGAAAATTATGAAAGCAAAGAATCAAGCAGTGCCTGATGAGGTATTAAGCAAGGAGTTCCTTAGCCGGTTTAAGACAGAACGATGTAAGCAATTTCCTGAAGCAACTACATGCCCAGGTATTGGAGAAAATGCTTGAAGGTAAAATGGATGCCCATTTAGGCTATGAAAAGAATTCTGTAGCGAGAAATATACAGGTAATTCCTGTAATGGAAGTTATGCGAAGAAAATTCAAACCGAACATGAAGAAGCTGCCATTTCCATTTCCCGTGACCGTAACGGCCAATTGAGTCGATAGCGGTCCCCAAACATGAGAGCCGTGGTCTTCTATTGAAGAAATAAGAGTTTCACCATCAGGCGCAAGATGAATTTCCTATTGTTTATTTTCTGTGTCATATATCAAATCTCCTTTTGCATTTTCACATTCAAAGGAAGGATATGGACAAATTACCATATCTTTGTCGTCATTACTGCACCCATATATGACAATGGACGGACATAACACAAATAAATAATTTAAAAATGTCTTCATGAGAACAGTATTTAAGAAGTTAACAATAGATTCCTTATATTTCACACCATCGGATATCCATATATATGTATAGGCTTACGCGTACGTACGCGTGACCCGATGCGTACGTACGTGTAGCCCAACGCGAATATACGCGTGACCCGATGCGTATATACGCGTTGCCAAAAGGCCTTGAGGTTTTAAGCAAAGCTCGGCATCTTTTTGTGTAAGGGTAGATTGCATCACTCCCCTCACCAAGTCAGTTATTCTCGTTCTCCGTTCATCCTTACATTTTAATCAAAACATTCATATAATCAGACGGTTAATAATGTAAGGATACCCTTTCATCCTCCTTTCAGCCAGGCTTATCACGTCCTTTCAAATCTGCCTTCAGTATTTGTGTCACGCCCCCAAAAGTATTACGAATGAAAGGAGGCTGAAAGGAGACTGAGGGGACAATGTAGGGTCCCTATTCACTACCGGCCCCCCATCAACAGGACGTTTCAACGGATAATGAAAGGATGACGAGAGAAACCGATTTCCGACTGTAGAGCGGAATAATAGTGATAATCATTTCTTCAGATTTCCACATTTCTCTTCTATCAATAGACTATGTTTATCGATTAGGCTATTGATACTATCGTTAGGAAGTTTGAAGAATGTAGAGTCAATGCCATACAGCTGGGTAAACACACATCTGCAATACTTTTTGGCCTGTATTGTATCGACTCCGCTTTCTGCCATGACCTTGGCGAATGACGCAACATTCTTATCTAAGAATTTCTCAAAAAGGACAGCATTACTTTCCTTCTTACTCTGACATCCGCATACAAACGAAGCCAGAACCAAGCATATCAACCATGTCTTTTTCATAATTTATCCGATTTTATTCATATTCATGCCAAGAGAAAAGCCAGTACCATCATCATCCCAAATACAACCAGAGCACCCACATGTACAACTCGGTGGAAGTGGGGAACCACTGCCATAATTCATATTAGGATCAGGGAAAAGGCATCCTTCTGGACCTGTTGTCTCATAAAAGCATGAAGGAGGGAAGAAGCCTGTTCCTTCATTTTTTTATTGTCTTGTCAGACAAACGAATTTTTTCTAAAGTCTTAATCTTTTTCATACAATCTAATATTTAATGGTTCACGATAATTTAAAAAGTTCTCTTTGGAAGATTAAGTATAGCAGTTTCTAGTTTCTCATATAGCTCATCTCTATTTAATAACATGATATATTTTTTCAATTGCAGGCAAATATTTTTCCACAAACATTCATTATCCTAACAGAAGGATATTCATTATTTAAATATGATATATGTTCATTTTTCCTCATAATAAAATAATCTAGATACTCTATTAATTCATCTATAAAGCCACCTTAATTTAAATGAGGAGGATTTATTTTTCCCATATTAGTTTAAGATGTTGCAATCTTATAAAAAAAAAACAATACAAGCAAGAAAAACAGAATTTATTTGTCCAAATTATCACATTTTCATCTTACATCAGCATAATCTAGAGCATGACATGACCGTTTTTCGCTAAAAGCCCAATTCCCCGGATAACCTCACCCCTACGGTTAACAAAATGACAGGACTACTGAACCATTGGGAACAACCCTTCCGTACATACGTTTTTTCACACATACAATAGTGATTCCTTCTTCAGAAAATTTATCTTAATGATGAAAATCCACCTGATTAATAATGTGTATTTGGGGTGTTAAATAAGTTATTTTATTTGTTGGCTTTAATTCTGTTTGCTTAATTTATAGAGTAATATAAATCTTAAAATAGGATATACTATGGAAAGGTTATTGTTATTATTGTTTATGGGAGTTCTTTTTTTCTCCTGTTCTGATTCTTCTATAAATAAAGAGAGTAACAACACTACTCAAAATATGGAACAAAGAAGTTTAACTTCCATGTATACGGATTTGATTAATTCATTTGAAGATGTTTCTGCCCGTGGGTTAGATGGTGTTTCTATTTTGTATCCTGATTATTTTGGAGGAGCTTATGTAAAAAGATGATAAGGTGGTCATTTTTTTTTAACTAAAGAGTCCGATAAGGATTTCGTTAAAAAGGATTTATCTAAAAGAATTGATTTGAATTATGTTTCATTTGTGGAATGTGATTATTCTTATGCTGAATTAATGGATTTGGATAAATGGTTATTTGATTTCTTTACGAAAAATAAGAATAAGTCGTTTTTGAATACTTTGCATGTTGATGGGTGGAATATAAATAAGAATAAAAATAAAATTATTATTAAATTAAATGATTGTAGTAGTTTTTACATTAATGGATTTAAGAATAAAGTAATAGATACTCCAATGATAGGTTTTGAAAAATCTAGAGGAAGATTGAAGTAACATTATACTCCGGGAAGTGTTTCCGTTGATAATCACAGGGGAACTTCTGCAAGTTTAGGCTATAGGATAAAGTCAAAACATTGACAATGCTATCATTTAGTTCTGCCATTCTGAGCTTTGCGAAGAATCTGTTAACATAAAGTAGATGTAAACACTTCCTTCACTACGCTCAGGATGACAAAATGATAAGACTACCGAGCCATTGGGAATAACCCTTCTGCGCATATGTTTTTTGTGCAGGAAGGATAAGTTACGTATGGCATCAGAACTTAAAAAGTCCACTTCTTCCGCACCATTCATTCCCACCACCACGGTATAAGGCGGATAGTATAAGTATGGCTGCTGCCATCGGCATACTCTTCCAGCTTCCCGTCACCCCATTTGATGAGCCCGGTCAAGTCGCCGGGAGGTGTGCATTTGTGATATACCTTCCTCGCTTTTTTATTAGCCTTAAGACTTGTTTCCACTCTTCCATTTTTCGGCATATTCATTCAGGATTCTGCGAATGCTCAGCCCTATTTTGATGTAATCTTTCTCATTAAGATTGGCTAAAGAGACTCGTATGCTCCATTCAGGTCCGTCGAATCCCCCTCCGTTCAGCACTACCAATCCGGTTTCTGTTGCCAGACGAAAGACCACATTTAGTGGATTATATGTTGATTTCAGGTAATGGACGAAATCATCGCCATAGAATTTCTTTGCCCATACCAGCATATCTATTTCCGAATAATATCCGGCACGAAGCGGGTCATCGGGTAAAATAAATCCGGTATTATCCCATAATGCTTTCAGTCTGCTATGAATCAGGTTAAGCATGGCATGACGATATTTATCCTCTTTATCAAGCAATGAGAAAGCAGCAAACAATGACATTTGCATTTGTTGTGGAAGTGACAGTCCGGCGGTGTGGTTTAGAGCAACCTGACGGCTGTCGGCCACCATGCGGTCAATGAATTTCATCTTTTCTACATCTGTAGTCAAAGAACCGTATCGTTTGGCAAGTTCACTTTTGCGTTTACGGGGTAAAGCGGCAATCAGCTTGTCGAATACATTATTTTCGTGGATGGCATTGACGGCTATGCGCCATCCCGTAGCTCCGAAATACTTCGAGAATGAATATACGCAGATGGTATTGAACGGTAAATCTGCCAACAGACTTCTAAATCCGGGAACAAAAGTTCCATAGACATCATCTGTTATTATCATCAGGTTTGGATTCCAACGATTTACTACGTCTTTGATGGCATCTACACATTCCTTGTTCAGCTCGTAGCTGGGCGGATTGCTCGGGTTAATTACAAACAGGGCTTTGTACTTCGGGTCACGCAACTTGTTGATATCCTCTACTTTGTATTGCCAGGTGTGCAAGCCGTTTTCGTCTATCGTGTCAGCGCTGATGTTCAGTACGTCATAATCGTAACGAGTCAGTTCGGGTATTTCGATGTATGGAGTAAAGGCAGGAACCATCAAAGCGATGCTGTCTCCGCGGTGCAATAGGAAGTTTTCTTCTAACGAATCGAATACATAGCACATGCCTGCCGTACCGCCTTCGGTGGCAAAAAGGTCAAAGTTGCCTTGAGGGGGACGTCCGTCACACATTTCCCGATTCAGATAGTCGCGTACAAGTATTTCCGTATACTTCAGGATACGGTCAGGCATCGGATATTGGTTGCCTGCCATACTTACGGCCCACTCATGTACTAAGGAATCAGGATCGACTGCATGTTCCATCAACATATAATTATAAGTACGCTTCAACAGACCGATTCCCGGTTCGCCTTCATGGGTTTTCAGCCACAGCTCAAACCGTTGGGCAATACCTTCTTTCTGAGGAATACCGGCTATTCCTTCAGGCATATCCATGACACGTCGAGATTCTGCAATGGCAAAAGATCCCAAAATGAAGAAGGCTTCACGAGCTTCGGTGGCAATCCAGTTGGGGTTTCCTCTGCCGGCATTCAGCATGACGTGTGCCATCTTCTTCACACTTTCATCTGCCATTTCTATCAAACGGTTCTTGAGCTCAAACGGACTGATTTTTTCCAAGTTCTTGTCCATTTTCGCTACGCTGCTCTTATCGCTTAAATATTCCATAATGTTATAAGGTTTAGATGATTACATTAATAAAACAATGACTACTCCCCAAATAATGAGAAGGGTGTTCCCCACGGCGTAGGTCACGGTATAGCCGAGCGATGGGGTCTCACTGTCTACTGCTTCCTGAATAGCTCCCAGTGCAGCAGTGGTAGTTCGCGCTCCGGCTGTGCATCCCAATGCCAGTGCAGGATGGAAGTGAAATACATATCGGGCCAATATCAGTCCTAGCAATAAAGGCAATGAAGTGGCAAGGATGCCGATAATAAAAAGCATCGGTCCTACTTCTTTCAGTCCTTGGATGAAACTGGGACCTGCAGAGATTCCTACGACGGCTATAAACATATTCAATCCTACATTATTCAATACCCATAGAGAGGATTCCGGAATTTGTCCGAATGTGGGGTGTTTACTGCGCAACCATCCGAATACCAGACCTGCAATCAGTGCTCCTCCACTTGTGCTGAGACTGATGGGAACTCCGCCTATGTGAATGGCCAAGGCGCCGATAACTCCTCCTATTAAGATGCCGATGCCGACAAATACCATATCGGTAGCATTGGTAGGCCGGTCGATATATCCTAATTGCTTAGCAGCTGTTTCTACTTCTTTCTTCAGTCCTACCAATTCTAATGTATCACCTGAATCGACCATGGTTTGGGCAAACACGGGAATATCAATACCCGCACGTTTGATGCGTCTTACACTCACTCCATGCATGAAAGGTTGCTTACGAATGAATTCAAGTTTTCGGTTGGCATACGGTTTCTTATGTATCATGACCGGCAATACCTCTACAGGGAAATCAAGCAACTGGGGATCTATCACTTCTTCGCCAATCCAATCTTCTTCTCCTATGGCAAATTCACGACGTCCACTTAATACTACTTCGTCACCTTTTTGTAATAATTGTCCCGGAAGAATTTCGTTAATAATGGTATGATTATGCCTCATTCTTTCAACAAACAGCCTTTTCCCTTGCGAAATAAAGTAAGATTCGAGTTGCTCTACCGTTTTACCGTTTCCAAACCAATCGTTTTCTATGGTATAAGCACGGAATACGACCGGTCGGCGAGCATGTTCGAAGCCGGGTTCATCGGCCTCACTCGTTCCCATTTTTGCTTCCAGTTCTTTACAGGCAGCTTTTACTTTTTCCAGTCCGCCCAACATTTTCGGACCCAAAGAAGAGAGTACCCATGCTGACCCTGCAGTTCCGTAGATATAGGTAACAGCATATGCTACGGAATAATATTTATCATATTGTTTTTCTGCTCTGTGCTGATGTTTAAGCCATTGATGGTGTCGTCTGCTACTCCGATAACAGCAGAAATGGTTTGTGCACCTGCCAGTAATCCGGCTGCTTCGCCTGCATTATATCCCATTATAAGTGCTAAAATCCAGGTTATAACCAAACAGCCAACGCACATTAAGACGGCAAATCCCACTTGTGGCAAGCCGTCTTTTTTTAATCCACGAAAGAATTGCGGTCCCACTTTGTAACCGATGGCAAATAAAAATAGTAGAAAGAAAACCGATTTGACCGGCTCTTCAATGGTGATGTTGAGTTGACCTACCAGTACTCCGACCAAAAGTACGCTGGTGACGATTCCCAGACTGAATTGTCCTACTTTGATTTTACCAATCCAGAATCCTGCGGCAATAGTGAGAAAAATAGCCAGTTCTGAATGTTGTCTTAATAGATGTATTACCCATTCCATATATTCTTATTTCTTTTATAATTGCAATCTACAACAGAAGGGATAAAAAAGAAGTTGAGTTAAAATCATCCAAATTGTGCATAGTTCTAATATTTTTTGTTTTATTTGCACAGATAGGATGATTGAAGTATGAAAATTGAAGCGATTGTAAAATATATTGTAGTGAGCTTCTTACTGTTTGCAAACTTGAGTTGTAAAGAAAATAAAGACGAAACACTTATAGCAAAAGTAACTGACCTGACAGAAGAAGAAGAGGTTATATCGGATATAGAGTATGATGGTGACGGCAGAATAATACGTTATGGTGATACTTCGATAGTGTATGCGGGCGATAAGGTAACCATAGGAAAAATGGATTGCCTTCATTCGGGAAATAAGCTTTGCTCGGTAACTTTTAAAATGGCTAAAGGCAAGGCGATAGAAAGTCGTACACGTTGTTTGTTGAAAAGAGGTTCGGAAACATGGGATGTTTTTAAGACTTCGACTTATGAATACGGAGCTGATACATTGTGTATCAAGTCGGACTATTTTGGAGTGGAAGGAAATGATTTCTTAAAACGCGTCTGTACGAAATATATATTTGGTGATGATGGAAAACTGATGGAATCCATTACCTCACATCATGAATTAAATGACAGTACTTATGTGTGTCATAGTTATTATAATTATGATAATCATATTAATTATCGGGCAAATTTGAATATACAGGCTTATGTAATGGATAGTGATGGCTTGGATGGCTTTTTCTATTTTTTACTAAACTTGGGAGATTTCAGGGTAGATACAGTTTTGCCCAATGATATCGGACGTTGTGTAAATCATGGTGCTGAGACTTATAACGTGCATGCTAACTATAGATTGGATGATGAATCTCCGATAAAGATAGAAGTCCTGTATAATTATACAAAACTTCTGTCTCGTATCGAATTGTCTTATAAGTCATTAAAGTAGTTCATCCAATAGGATATAGATATCTTCTTCCGAAAATCCTTTTTCAATAAGGTATTTTTTGTCTTCCAAATAGAAGGTAAGGAACATGTTACGGTCTTCGCACATACTCTGTGCTTTTTGATAATAGTTGATAGCCGTTTCGATATTTCCTAATGTATAGTATAAATGTCCTGCATTCATCCAGTCTTGCATTTTGGGCTTGGTAGCCTGAAGCAGTAGATCATAATATTTACGTGCTTCTTCATATTTGCCGATAACAAATGAACACCAGCCGATAGCACGGCGTGCATTATTGGGATTTTTTTCCAGGTATTCCACTTTAAAGAAGTACCCCAAAGCCTCTTCGTATCTTTTCAAGGCTACCAGACATTGACCAATCTGTAAGGACAGGTTTAAATTGTCGGGCTGAACAATTTCTACTTTTTTGAAGTATTGCAATGCCTGTTCAGGCATGCCCAGCTTATGGTAACACAAGGCCAGATGACGGTTAGTCCATAAGGCATCCGGGGCAATGATATCAGCTTGTTTATAATAACTCAACGCTTTATCGTAATTTCCCAATTTCTGGAGGGAATAACCGGCTTTCTGCCATAACTCGGAGTTGGTTTTATTCTCTTCAAGCAGGATGCTGTATAGCTGGAATGCTTCCTCCATATAATCTTTTTGGAAGAAATAATCTGCCAACTTTTTCAGTTCTTCAGGTTGGGTTATTGCTTTTTTTAAGGCTGTTATATTTCCACAGTTCAAAGCGGCTTTCGAAGATGTCTTTTTTCTTCGGAACGGCGAGACCATAATTTGAAGAAGCGATATAAATCATGAATATACTGGCGACTGATATTCTCTTTTTTCAAGGTGGACTTCGTCATCTTTGTTATCTGTTCCAGCTGTTCTTGCGATACAGAGCTTTGCTCGTTCATCTGATGTATCATCAGCTCTCTTTGTGATTCAGGCATTTGTATCAAGCTGAAACAGAAAGAATATTTATCTGAATTGCAGAAGGAATCGCTATTGAGTATAATGTCCAATAAGGACATTCTCTTTTCTTCATTATCTCCAAATATGGTAACAATATCGGGAAATTGGCGGTCGAAAGGATAGAACCAATGTGACATTTGGCGGAAAAAAGGGAACTGCTTTAGTTGAGAGAATGTGCTCATATAAACATCAGCTCCCTCCATTTGCAATTCGCCCATTTCACGTAATTTGTCAGTAATGCCCGATTTGTCAATCCAGTTTTCCCATTCCGGGTTAAGATCATCGGAGTCTTCTGTTTCATCGAACCCGATTTTGTTGGCGTTCCCAATGCGCGGATTTCTCATCATTTCGGGAATGATTTCTTCCGCATCTTCCTGTCTATTTTCTGTGTCTCGCGTGAAAGCTGCAATTGAATCTGTATGGTATGCAGGTTCTTAATAAAATCAGCATCTTCATTGAGTAGTGAGAGCTTTGCACGTGCTTCGGGATACATCATGATACGATGTTCATGGAAAAGTGCAGTTATCACTATACCTACGATAGCACGTTGGTTCACCATAGGATCAGGGTGATTATACGCTTCGAGGAGCAGCATATATTTTCGTATATCAAAAATTCTGGATTGGCTCATCGTGACGGCACTGATGAAGACGCAAAGATCATTGACCGGTACCAGAAGTGAATTGAGCAGTGTCTGGGCTTCCTGTGCTTCGGCTTCCGTCCAATATAAAGAAACCCAGGTTCTTTCGAATAACTCGTTGAGTGCTTTTTCATGACGTTCGCGTATTCCTGCCAATTCTGATTTACAGCGATTGGCATCACTGTAAATCAGAGGAGCTGTCGCTGCATCTTCCGTATAGGCTTCCAATTGCATTTGCAGCTCGGAAAGAGTATGCGGTTTAGCGTGCTCATAAGTGCGTATCAAATCATAATATAAAGCAAAAGAAGATGTACTGTTTTTCATGATATGTGTCCGTTCTGCCATTTCGTAAGCCGATCGGAATATTTTATTATACATATCCTTTTGTTTGGGATCTTTTATGCCCTTTGCGTTGTATTGCAACATCAGATCGTATGTCGTTTGCAGTGTTTCTACGTCAGTACGCAGCTGCCAGCTGGAACATTGGCTGGCCATGGCATGGATTTGTACCAATGCTTCTTTCAAACGATGATTTTCGAGTAAATTGAAAACGTATTCTATTTCATTATGCATATTAGCCATAAGTTATATTTCTATTTATGTGTAAAACAACCGGAAGCCCTTTTTAAGTTCTCATTTCAGCCAAGTGGCACGTTTCCATATGTATTCCATCGGTCCGTGTGAATGATGGCTCATCCACCAGCGGCAGAATGTAAACTGCAAGATGAAGAATGCGATACCCGCCAGGCAACTGACAGTGATGCCACATTGGTTGTGAAGAGCAAATCCCCAGTTATAGTATAACATAGAACCTACTATGCTTTGAGTAATATAGTTGGTAAGACTCATCTTTCCGTATGGAGTGATTTTCATTAAAAAGATAATGCATATTTGTATTATAGAATGCAAAGATAACTCCCGAAACCAATACCAACATGAATGAGAAGTTAGAAAGCGAGGTGATGATAAGTGATAAAGGGGTCAATATTGATTTATTGACAATGAATGCCGGCAACATATTGCCTAATCCGTATAAAGGAAAGAATGCGATAAGTGCACCGGCAAGTATTTTATTCCATACCTTCAAGTTCTCTTTTTGGAATAGTCCGCGTCGTCCGATTAACATACCCAACAAAAACAAAGCTGCCGTTTGGAATACACGTCCGTGATCCCATGCCCAGGCAAGACTGGCTATTTGTCCTTCCCATAAATTCACCCGGACTGTTTCCAAAAACGAACCATGACTTTGTACGGCAAAGGTGGCATCCCAAAAGCTGCGGGTGGGAATGGCCGGAGTAATGAAAGACGGGTCCAGGCAGGCACGTATTACATAGTAAAGTGGCAAAGGCTGTATCAATAGCACGCAAGCGAGAAGGAATACCCATTTGTCTTTCAGACGGCAGGTGAGGGGCAGGATAAAACCTACCAGTGAATAAAGTACCAGCACTTCCGCGGTGAAGAAGCTGGCATTGATATTGCCTATTAAGAATGACAGGATGAGCCGCCAGCAGAAACGTAATCGGAAATCGTTGCCGCGCATGCGCTGATTATCGTTCTGAATAAAAAAACTAAAGCCGAAGAGAAGGGCAAATACGGCATATGCCTTTCCGCCGAACATGAAGAATAATCCATTCCAGATTGCTTTGTCCGTAAAGTTGAGCCAGTCACTCTGCGTGGTTGTATCTGGAAATGAATAGAAATTAAAATGCTCAATGGAGTGCAGAATGATGATTCCCATTACTGCCAATCCGCGTAGCACATCGGCTACATCTACACGTGCGTGTCCTTTAATTGTGCTTATTACTTTTGTTTCCATGATTTAAACATTGAGTCACAAAAGTAAGTAAAATCTTAAATAGTTGGCTATAATTAGAGGAAGTAATAAGAAAATTCTCTAATTTTGTTCCCATCTTAAACGAAGATATGGACATTTCGGAATTACAACGTATATATGCCGGACACCCGAATACTGCGGGATTGGCTGCGTTATTGGAAGATTCCTCGGTGAGGACTATTTTCCTGGGAGGCTTACATGCTTCAGCGACACCTTTATTTATTTCCTCCTTTATCAGAGAAAATAAACAGACGTTTGTTTTTATATTGGGAGATCAGGAAGAGGCAGGTTATTTTTATCATGACTTGACGCAAGTAAATGGAGAAGAGAATATTTTATTCTTTCCTTCTTCATATCGTCGTGCCATCAAATACGGGCAAAAGGATGCGGCAAATGAGATTCTTCGCACGGAAGTATTGAGCCGTTTGCAGAAAGGTGATACTTTGTGTGTTGTAACCTATCCCGATGCTCTTGCCGAAAAGGTTGTTTCACAAGAAGAACTGACTGATAAAACATTGAAGCTGAGTGTAGGTGAACATGTGGATACTGAGTTTATTGCAGAAGTGCTTACCGGCTATGGGTTTGAGCATGTGGATTATGTGTATGAGCCGGGGCAATATGCAGTAAGAGGAAGCATTATCGATGTTTTTTCTTTTGCTTCTGAATATCCTTATCGCATCGATTTCTTTGGTGACGAGGTGGATAGTATCCGCACTTTTGAAGTGGAGAATCAGCTCTCGAAGGAAAAGAAGCAAAGCATAGCCATTGTGCCGGAACTGACAAAGGCGACGGACAGGAACGGTGTTTCTTTTTTTGAGTTTATACCAAAGGATACCGTATTGGCAATGAAGGATTTCCTGTGGGTACGCGAAAGAATCCAATCCGTCAGAGATGAGGCGCTCTCTCCACAGGCTTTGGCTGCTTATGAAGGGGAGAAGACAGAATTGATGAGTTTGGAGACAAAGTTGATTGATGGTTCAGAGTTTGCAGTTCGTGCGTTAGAGTTCAAAAGAATAGAATTTGGGAATAAGCCTACGGGTACTCCGCAGGCCACTTTGCCCTTTGATACAAGTGCGCAACCGATTTTTCACAAGAACTTTGATTTGGTAAGCAGTACGTTTACCGATTATCTGGAACATGGCTATACATTATATATATGTACGGACAGTGAAAAACAGGCTAAGCGGTTGAAAGATATTTTTGAGGAGCGGGGAGATAAAATAGCATTCACTCCGGTCAATAAGACATTGCACGAAGGATTTAGCGATAATACTCTTCGGAGCTGTTTTTTACCGACCATCAGATATTCGACCGCTTTCATAAATATAACCTTCGGAGTGACAAGGCCCGTAGCGGCAAAGTGGCACTGACATTAAAAAGAGTTGAGCCAATTTGAACCGGGAGATTATGTTGTGCACATTGACCATGGAGTAGGGAAGTTTGCCGGGCTGGTGCGTATCCCCAACGGCGATACCACGCAAGAGGTTATCAAGTTGGTTTATCAAAATGAGGATGTCGTCTTTGTGTCTATTCATTCCTTGCACAAGATTTCCAAGTATAAAGGGAAGGAAGGAGAAACTCCGCGCCTCAATAAACTGGGTACCGGTGCTTGGGAGAAAATGAAGGAACGCACCAAGACCAAGATTAAAGATATTGCCCGTGATTTGATTAAGTTATACTCTCAGCGAAAGCAGGAGAAGGGCTTCAGCTATACTCCCGACAGCTTTTTGCAGCATGAGCTGGAGGCCAGTTTTATTTATGAGGATACTCCCGACCAGCTGAAGACAACTCAGGATGTAAAGGCTGATATGGAAAGCGAACGTCCGATGGACCGTCTGGTGTGCGGGGATGTTGGTTTTGGAAAAACGGAAATAGCAGTGCGTGCTGCTTTTAAGGCTGTGACGGACAACAAACAAGTGGCGGTACTTGTACCGACTACCGTATTGGCTTATCAGCACTTTCAGACTTTCCGTGAACGATTGAAGGATTTTCCGTGTAAAGTGGATTATCTGAGTCGGGCTCGTAGTGCCAAAGACAGTTCCCCGCATCGTGAAAGAATTGGGAGAAGGCAAGATTAATATTCTGATTGGTACGCATAAAATTATTGGCAAAAGCATTAAGTTCAAGGATTTGGGGCTACTGATTATAGATGAGGAGCAGAAGTTCGGAGTCAGCGTAAAAGAGAAACTTCGCCAGATAAAAGTCAATGTTGATACTCTGACCATGACGGCTACCCCTATTCCGCGTACTTTGCAGTTTTCACTGATGGGTGCGCGCGACCTTTCTGTGATACAGACTCCTCCCCCCAACCGCTACCCCATCCAGACCGAGGTGCATACATTCAATGAAGAAATTATCACTGAGGCTATCAACTTCGAGATGAGTCGTAACGGTCAGGTATTTTTGTAAACAATAGGATACAGAACCTGGTGGAGCTGGAAGCAATGATTAAACGAAACATCCCGGACTGCCGTGTTTGCATCGGTCATGGACAGATGGAGCCGGAAAAACTTGAGAAGATTATTTTCGACTTTGTGAACTATGATTATGATGTGCTGCTGGCGACTACCATTATCGAAAGTGGAATTGATATCCCCAATGCCAATACCATTATCATCAATCAGGCGCAGAATTTTGGGTTGAGCGATTTGCATCAGATGCGTGGACGTGTGGGACGTAGCAATAAGAAAGCATTTTGCTATTTATTGGCTCCTCCACTCACTTCGTTGACTCCCGAAGCCAAACGTCGTCTGCAGGCCATAGAGAACTTTAGTGATTTGGGTAGTGGAATTCACATTGCCATGCAGGATCTTGATATCCGTGGAGCAGGTAATATGTTGGGTGCCGAACAAAGTGGTTTCATTGCCGATTTGGGATACGAAACTTATCAGAAGATTTTGGCTGAGGCTGTGAAAGAGCTGAAAGAGGATGAATTTGCAGACCTTTATGCTGAAGAGCTGCAAGCGGCAGGTGAGGAAAAATAAGTGGTGAAAACTTTGTGGATGAGTGTCAGGTGGAAAGTGATTTGGAATTATTGTTTCCCAATGAATACATTCCCAGCAGCAGCGCACGTATGTTACTTTATCGTGAGTTGGATGGCTTGGAGCTGGATAAAGATGTGTTGGCATTCAAATCCCGTTTGGAAGACCGTTTCGGGAAAGTTCCGCGCGAAGGTCAGGAACTGCTTCGCATTGTTCCTTTGCGCCGGATGGCAAAACGCTTGGGTGCAGAGAAAGTTTTCCTGAAAGCCGGACGAATGACGCTGTTCTTTGTGAGTAATCCTGACAGTCCTTACTATCAGAGTGCAGCCTTTGGAAAAGTGATTGATTACATGGGAAAGAATCCCCGTTATTGCAATCTTCGTGAGCAGAATGGTAAACGCAGTATGGTGATAAAGAATGTGGAAACAGTAGAAACAGCGGTCGGCATCTTGCAGGAAATAGTAAGCCTGTAATATCGTTTTTCACCGGTATCTTTGGCTTTTCCGAATATTCTCTTTATCTTGCCGATTATTAACGTTGTAAATCATACATTTAATATGCGGCAGCTCTTTATACTGTTCAGCTTGTGCTTTAGTCTTTCGCTTACTGCGCAAGAGAAAATAACCTTGTTGTTTGTGGGAGACCTGATGCAGCATCAGGCACAAATAGAGGCTGCCCGTGTAGGGACATCCTATGATTATTCGTCTTGTTTCAAGCATGTAAAAGATGAGATAAGTGCGGCAGACTTGGCTGTTGCCAATCTGGAAGTGACATTGGGTGGCAAGCCCTATAGCGGTTATCCGGCGTTTAGTGCTCCCGATGAATATTTGTATGCTGTTAAAGAGGCCGGTTTTGATGTGTTGCTTACAGCGAATAATCATTGTCTTGACCGAAGGAAAAAAGGATTGGAACGCACCATTCTGATGCTGGACTCCTTGCATATTCCACATGCGGGCACTTATGTAAATAAGGGCAAACGGGATGAGGGCTATCCCTTGTTGATAGAAAAGAATCATTTTCGTATTGTTCTGCTCAATTATACTTATGGAACAAACGGCATTGAAGTCACTCCGCCCAATGTGGTGAACTACATTGACCGGGAACAAATTAAGAAAGATATTCTTAAGGCGCGCCGCATGATGCCCGATGTCATTATAGCGTGTATGCATTGGGGGATAGAATATCGTTCGTTGCCTGAGCGTTCGGAACGGGACTTGGCAGATTGGATGATAACTCAGGGGGTAGATCATGTGATAGGTTCTCATCCCCATGTACTTCAACCCATGGAGGTCATACAAGATAAGCATACTCCTGCCAAACATGTCGTTGTTTATTCATTGGGTAATTTTATATCAAACATGTCGAAAGAAGATACGGATGGGGGAGCTATGGTGAAATTGGAATTGCAGCGTATTTTTAGAATAACTCGTTTGATTAACTGTGAATATTCTCTAGTTTGGACTTCACGTCCCAATTTAAGTGGAAAAAAAGGATTTGAGCTTTATCCGGCTTCTTTCCTTGATAAACCGATTAAAAATGAGGAGGTTAGTGCGATGAAACGTTTTCTTATGAGAGCTAGAATATTGTTTGATACATACAATAGAGGAATAAAAGAATATTTTTTTGAATAATTTTTCGGCAAAAAGTTTGCAGATATAAAAAAAAGCCTTACCTTTGCATCGCTTTTTGAAAGGAAAGCCAATACGGTGGCTGTAGTTCAGTTGGTTAGAGCGTCAGATTGTGGTTCTGAATGTCGTGGGTTCGAGTCCCATCTGCCACCCCGATAGAAGAGGAAGTTCGATAAGAATTTCCTCTTTTTTATTGTAGTAGGGGCTCAGTTTGAAAAGGGCTCTGGGGGCGGTTCAGTTTGAAAACTTGGGGCAATCCGAAAAGTTGTTTCGGCTTCAAAAGAAAGTTGATAAAAGTTGCTTTCACGCATTGCATGTATTGAATCCTTTTGTTTATCAATGTTTCGGTGTGAAAGGAGACCGATAATGTTCATTTCACACAAAATCTACCCCGTCAGGGAGCATGTTTTACATGTACGTTCGCATGTACCTCCAAAAAGACAAGGACATTTTTTTTTAAAGACCAAGAGCTTTCCCAAAAGACCATAGTCTTTGTAAAAAACTTCAAGACTTTTTTGAAAAAGTTGGAAGAGTTTTCAGAAAACTTCAAAGTCTTTTCGAAAGGTACACTACAGCCTTTTATAATAGCACTCAATTTCCATATATCTTTCATCAACCGTGGATTGGCTTTATTTTAGATTTTAATTTATCGTTGAATCGAAAAAATACATTAATTTTGTTCGTTAAACGCATAATAGCAATAAAACAATGAGCAATATTTTGAAGTTGACCTTAATCTGTAGTTTGATATTCCATGTCTTGATGGGGAAAGCTGCCGGAGTCGGAGAATTAAAACAAATAAAAGAGAACTACAGGCAGATGTTAATACCGTCATCCATAGAGCAGGATTCATTGCTTTCGGATTTGATAAAGATAAAACCGGAAAAGGAGATGTCTGATCAGGCGGTAGTGGAGTTGCACCAACTTTATCCTTTTGATTTGAAAAAAATAGATGGTTATCTGTCATTGATGTCGGCAGACGGTTCGTGGACTGACATTAATTATGCAGATACTAAGCGTTCAGGCTGGGAACCTAAACTCCATGCGGAACGAATATTGGAACTGTCGAAACTGTATTATTCAAAAACTACAGAGTATTATCATTCGGAAAAGGTAAAAGAGGCAATTCATTTAGCTTTGAAATATTGGTTTGATACCAAGCCTCGTTGTCTGAACTGGTGGTATAATCAGATTGGTATTCCTAAAACACTGGGAGCTGCTTTTATTTTATTGGAAGAACAGTTGACAGAACAGGAGCACCGGGCTGCTGTAGCGGTAATGGAGAATGCTAAGTTCGGGATGACGGGACAAAATAAGGTATGGTTGGCCGGAAATGTCTTGATTCGGGCTCTTTTGCAAAATGATGCAGATTTAGTGAAGGCTGCGCGAGATGCTATTGCCTCGGAAATTGTATTGGGTAGAAAGGAAGGGATTAAAGATGATTGGAGCTTTCATCAGCACGGACCGCAGCAACAATTCGGAAATTACGGATTGTCTTTTGTCACGGGAATGAGTTTCTTCTTTCAGCTGTTCAAAGATACCGATTACGAGTTCACCGGACAGCAGAGGGAAATATTGGTTTCGTTGATTGACAAAGGTTATAGATGGGTGATATGGAACAGATATATGGATGTCAGCTCGTTGGGACGGCAATTCTTTCATAATGCTCAGATACATTAGGCATATAGTTTGGCATTTGCTGCTGAAGATATGGGATTGGCAGGTTTCCCTGCGCATGGTAATACGTTGATAGGTCATAAACATTTTGATGATTCCGATTACACGGTTCATCGTAGCAAAGATTGGATGTCTTCAGTTAAAATGGCTTCTCGCAGGGTGATTGGTACGGAGTTGGTAAATGAGGATAATCTGAAAGGATATTACTTGGGAGACGGAGCGACTTATTATTATGTTCGGGGAGATGAATATCTGGAAGTATTTCCTTTTTGGGACTGGCGGAAGATACCGGGTGTCACTTCGTATGAGGATATTGCACCGATGCCTAATGTCAATGTGACAAGGTCCGGGAATAACAGTGATTTAGTGGGTGGCTTGAGTAATGGAAAATTGGAATGACAGCCATGGAGTTGAATCGTGACGGACTGGAAGCGCATAAAGTATGGTTATTTGCCGATAAATTTGTTTTCTGTTTGGGGGCCGATATTCATTCAGATACAACTTTGTGTGTAACAACTTCCATAGATCAGCGTTCAAAGAGTGGAGAACTGTATGTTTGGAATAAGAAGAAATGGAGTGCAATTACAGGAGCAGAAGCGTTCCGGCAAAAAGATTTGCGCTTTTTTCATGATGCTGTCGGTTATATTGTTTTGGACGGGGATACATGTGTGGCACAATCGGAAGAACGCGAGGGACGTTGGAGCGATTTTTTATGGGAATGTATACGCCTACCACTCTTCATGGAGAAGTGGCGGCATTGCATTTGCGTCATGGTGTGAAACCGTCGGGTGCTTCCTATCAATATATTGTTCTTCCTGCCGCTACAAAGAAGGAGGTGAAAGAGTTTGATCCAAAGATGATTAGAGTTATTAAAAATGATAAGGTTGCTCAAGTTGTTTCTTCTCCTGCATGTGGAGAAGGATATTGGATGGCTGTTTATCAATCAGAAAATTTTGATATCGAAGGATTGTTTTTTAAAGCGGTTCTTCCGGGTATTTATTATGTAGACAAGGGATTGGGAGGTCTGGAAATAAAATTATCATCTCCCTTTAGAATTTCGAAATAAATAAATTGCAATGCAGTTATATAGCCGAAAGGAAAGTATTGAACGGATGAATGACTTGGCCAGCAAGGGTAGGCCGTTTCTTTTTATCATAGACTATAAACAAGAACATTCCTATGTGGAGGAAATCAGTGAGATTGATTCAAGTTTTTTGTCAGTATAGTTTTAATGGGATAACCAATGTAGAAAAGAGGTGCGAAGAATATGACGGAATGTTAATATGGGAGACTGCTCCACCGGCTTTGGAAGAGTATCGCATCGCTTTTGATGTGGTGAAGAATAATATATTGGCAGGTAATAGTTATCTTACTAATCTGACTTGTCAAGTTCCGGTTAAGACTAACTTGACGCTTGAAGCTGTTTTTCGGTATTCCGAGGCAAAGTACAAGTTATGGCTGAAAGATACGTTGGTTTGTTTCTCACCCGAAATCTTTGTCCGCATCGAAGAAGGAAAGATAAAGTCGTTTCCCATGAAGGGTACAATCGATGCTTCACTGCCTGATGCATGTCGGCTTTTGATGGATGACAGGAAGGAAGCGGCCGAGCATGCCACTATTGTAGATTTAATTCGGAATGATTTGAGTATGGTATCGGAACAGGTGACCGTTACCCGTTACCGTTATTGTGATTGTCTTGAAACTAATAAGGGACCGATACTTCAGACAAGTTCTGAAATTTGCGGGTGTTGCCTGAAGATTATTTGTCACATATCGGAGATATTCTTTTCAGGCTCTTGCCTGCCGGCTCCATAACCGGCGCTCCAAAGCCGAAAACAATGGAAATTATTGCTGAGGCCGAAAACTATGAACGGGGCTTTTATACCGGGGTAATGGGATATTTCGATGGACGGAATTTGGATAGTGCCGTGATGATACGTTTCATAGAACAGGAGAACGGACATCTTTATTTTAAAGCGGGTGGGGGCATTACCGGCAAAAGTGTTTTGGAGAGTGAATACAATGAAATGAAACAGAAAATATATGTACCAATTTATTGAAACCATACGGATAGAGAAAGGAAATGCCTGCAATCTGTTTTATCATAATCGGCGGTTAAATGAGGTCCGTAGGTATTTCCGGCCGGAATGCGCACCCTTGCAGTTGGAAGATTATCTGCACTTGTCTGCTGATATGAATGGTGTGAAATGCAGGGTGGTATATACGGAAGAAGGCATAACGGAGGTATCTTATTCTCTTTATGAGATGCGACCTGTCCGGTCTCTGCGTATGGTGTGTTCGGATACTATAGACTATTCTTTCAAGAGCACAGACAGAAGAAAGTTGAATAGTTTGTTTCAGATTCGTCAGGATAAGGATGATATATTAATAGTGAAGAATGGGTTATTGACAGATACTTCAATTGCTAATATTGCTTTATATGACGGGAATGACTGGTATACTCCCTTGCATCCTTTGCTGAAGGGAACCAAGCGGGCGGAATTGCTGGATAAAGGCGTATTGAAAGAAAAAGAAATAAAAAAGGAAGAACTGTCATCTTTTTCGGCGGTAAGATTGTTTAATGCAATGATAGGTTGGGGAGCCATAGAGTTTCCGGTTGCCAATGTGTCTGACTAGATTGTTAATCGCAGGCATTTTTTTGAGAGTTTCTTTTGTTTCCTTAAATAATTTGCTATATTTGCAAAAAAAATATAAATATAGGTAAGGTATGAGATTGCGGACAGTTGCAAAATTAGGTGTAGTGCTTTCTGTTGTATTGTTCTGTATAGCAGTTGGTTTTTATGGATTTACACGATTGAGCATGACCGATAGAGGTCGGGGAGTTCAATCTCTTCTCCTTGGTACCTTCAAACAGTATTGGTGTTTTGGAAAGCGATAATATCAATTATTTTTTAAATGATTTTCCACAACTTAATTATAGCAATGAACTGGGAGATTTTCAGTTTCCCGGTTTATTCAATTTTATTCTTGGGGGATTGAATGAGTATGCCACTCAGAAAGCACATGGCCTGAGCAGTCGGATGAGCCGTTTATTGGTAAGTTTTCATGCTCCGGGGTCTCCGCGTGATCAGGTTGTATATTTCCGCATGGGTGCAGGAGACGAAAAGTTACTTGCCGATATGTTGCAAGAGCGTGCTCCGGGTGAGTTTCAGCCGAAGAAAGAAAAATATAGAGGAAAGAATATTTATATTTATCCTTTGAATAATAATGAATTTTTGGCTGTTTATAGTGGGTCAGGTTTCTTTGTCGCGAGTTATCAGAAGCGGTTAATAGAAGAAGTTATAGATGCCAAGGAGGACGAAACGGCATTGAGTGATGATGAGGTATTCTCGAAGGTATTTGAGAAAAAGAAGTCTCATAATTTCCTCACATTATATGGTCGTACGACTTCAATGCCTTTCCTGCAGAATAATAATCGTTGCTGGAGTGAGTTTGATTTTCATATGAATAGTGATGTGGTATATCTTACGGGGGGATACTTTTATGTCTGATACTTGCAGCTGTACTTCCGAATTTGTGGCAAAAATGCAGTCAGTGCCCGATGTCAAGGAAGACAGCATTGTTATTTCGGGCAATAAAGATTCGATGAACGGGTATATGGATGAAGCAATAGAAGAAAACGACGGTAGTGGTCGGACACTGTTTGACGAGTGTGTGGCGAATCTTTCTCGTGACGCTTCTTTCATGTTAGTGGCCGATATGCATAAGGTTTCTGAAAATCCTGAGCGTTTTCGTCCTTATCTGCCGCCGTTTATTTTAGAGAATGCTACTTTATTTCATTCATTTATTCTGTCTACCCAACTGTCAATTTCTGAGGACCGTCTTTCTCATATTATGGTGCTGACGTACAAGGACTAACGTAGCTTATGCTGATGAAAGTGTGGAGCTACTTTTGTCCGAAAGTAGAATAAAGAAATAACCGTTAATACTGCTCCGAATAAATAAGCTATTTTGAAAGTGGCTATTTGTGCGATATATCCGCCTGCCAGCATACCCACTCCTATACCTACATCCCATGAAGTAAGGTAAGTGCTGGTAGCTGTACCTCGTTGGCTGTTGGGAGCCAGATTGACAAACAATGTATTGAATGCCGGAAACATGGTTCCAAAACCGATACCCAGTAATAAAGCTATGAAAAAGAAGAAATAGGTAGTCCACTGTAGGCTGAAGTCGATTAACCACCCACAGGCACTCAGCCCGAAAAAGCAGAAACAAACCAAATAAAGTCCGGCTTCGATAACTTGTGTTATCTTGCCACGGTCAACCAATCGTCCGCTGAATAGTCGGCTGGTAGCCATTCCAAAAGCCATAAATGTGAAAAAAGAAACCTGTTTCAGCCGTAATTCCTATTTGTTGCGAATACATGGCAATATAGTTGGAGGTCATTCCGTAAGGTACGGACAGTAGTAACAGGCAGATTCCGGCAGGAATGCCTTTCAATAAAATAAATCGGTCGAGCGATATCGGTTCTCTTTTCACGGGCTCTTTGACGGGGGTTTTCACCAATGATGCCATGACCAGTCCCAAAGCGCAACTGACCAGTGCACACCAAAATATCACTTCAAAAGAGTATGCATTATGTAGAAATAGTCCTACCATCGGGCCGATGCTCATTGCCGTGTTGTTCATCATTCCATAATATCCCAGTCCCTCTCCACGCCGTGAACTGGGCATGATGTCGATGACTACCGTGTTTCCTGCTACTGTGACCGTTCCGAAGGCTAAGCCGTGGAAGATGCGGATAAGTGTGAATAAAGTGAGGGTGCCCGCCAACAGATATCCGCCGAAGGCAGCCGTAAAAAGAAAATAAGCTAATAAATAAAGCGGTTTTCTGGCAAAAGTATCCAGCAGATAGCCCGAAAACGGACGGATACATAATGCAGCTATTGTGTAACATGAAAGGATAATACCAATGGTTCCTTTTTCGCTGTTAAATATCTCGGCTAAATAGAACGGCAGTACCGGCATTAGTAAATAGAAACCAAAGTAGAGCAGAAAGTTGGCTGCGAGAATTTCTATATAGTTTTTGTTACTAGCTTATCTTTCATATATTGTCATATAAAGAAACGATTAACAGACAAAAAGAATGTTCCGTCTATTAATCGTTTTATGAAATTCAAAACAAAGACTGATTAATTGGCAGCTTCGAACTCTTTTAAGAAACGTGTATCATTTTCAGAGAACAAACGCAGGTCGTTTACGCGATATTTCAGGTTGGTGATACGTTCGATACCCATACCCAATGCATATCCTGAATAAACTTTGCTGTCAATGCCGTTGGCTTCCAGTACATTCGGGTCTACCATACCGCAACCCAAAATTTCTACCCAGCCGGTTCCTTTACAGAACGGACATCCTTTTCCACCGCAGATATTACAGCTGATATCCATTTCCGCACTTGGCTCGGTGAAGGGAAGTAAGAAGGACGTAAACGGATTTGAGTTTCGGCACCGAACATTTCCTTCGCAAATAAAAGCAATACTTGTTTCAGGTCGGTGAATGACACGTTTTTGTCAATATAGAGAGCTTCTACCTGATGGAAAAACGCATGTGCACGATAGCTGATAGCCTCGTTGCGATATACGCGCCCCGGACAAATAATTCGGATGGGTGGCTGGGTGCTTTCCATTACCCGGCTTTGTACGGATGAAGTATGCGTGCGCAAAATGACATTGCCCTGTACATGCTCAGGGTTGGCTTCAACGAAGAAAGTATCCTGCATATCGCGTGCCGGATGATCTTCGGCAAAGTTCATGGAAGAAAAAACATGCCAGTCATCTTCTATTTCCGGTCCGTCGGCAATACTGAAACCGAGACGGTGGAAAATATCGATAATTTCATTCTTGACAATACTTAACGGATGGCGGGTTCCCAATTCGATAGGATATGCCGTGCGGGTAAGATCCATTTCAGCGGCACCGTTGTCTTGTGTTTCAAAAGCTTCCTTCAATGTGGATATACGTTCCTGAGCCTTGTTTTTCAGCTCATTCAGTTTCATTCCCACTTCCTTCTTTTGGTCGGCAGGTACATTGCGGAAGTCTGCCATCAACTCATTAATTGCTCCTTTTTACTGAGATATTTAATACGGAGGGCTTCTAATTCCTCTGCATTAGCAGCGTGTAAGCCTTCAATTTCCTGAAGTAATTGTTCTATTTTAGCTAACATACTTTCTTCTTTATTTTTTAATGACCGCAAAGTTAGCGAATTAAACCGAATATTTTGCTGAAAACTAAAAAAAGAGATACTTTTGCATTGATTTTTTCTAAAAATAGAAAATGAAGAAACTGATTATCGGAGTTTGTCTGCTTGTGCTGATTAGCTCCTGTGGAGGTGGTAAAAAGAAAATAGACCCCTTCGAGATGCTCACTGAAGAGATTGATTCGCTGGCTGCCGTTCCTGATACGGTGGAAGTGATGGAAGTGGTGGAAGAAGAACCGATGGTTCCGGCTACCGCAGATGAAAGTTTTGCCGACTTTATCTACAATTTTGCAATTGACGAAAAGCTGCAAGTGTCGCGTATTGTGTTCCCCTTGCCTTATTATACGATGGATAAGAAGGAACATATCGAAAAAGAAAGATTGGAAACACGACCCGTTGTTCAGCCAATTGGACTCTTATACTGTTCTTTTTTGACAAGGCGGTGGATATGGAAGCGGAAAAGGATACTACTGCTACCAGCGTGAAGATTGAGTGGATTTATCTGAAGACAAACAAGATTAAGAGATATTATTTTGAACGTTTGAAGGGGTTGTGGAAGTTGGAAGCCATTGATTTTGCAGATATGCCGGAGAATGAGGACAGCAAGGAGAGCTTCTATGAGTTCTATGAACATTTTGCCAATGATTCTCTTTTCCAGCAAACACGCCTTCATAATCCATTGAAGTTTGTTACGGTAGACCCGGACGATGAATTTCAAATAATTGAAACTACCCTTGAAGCAGGACAGTGGTTTGCTTTTCAGCCGGTACTTCCCCACGAGTTTCTGACAAATGTAAATTATGGACAGAATGAGAATTCTAAATCGAATACAAAGGTAATTGAGATAAAAAGGATTCGGTAATGGATTTAATAATACGCTTTACTTTGAACGGCGCAATGGGTTGTGGAAATTAGTGCAGTTTGAAGATTTAAGCGATTAACCCTGTTAATGACTGATGAAAGAAATAAAGGAGTATTCATTGTTGCCGCATAATACTTTCGGCATGGATGTAAAGGCGTCTGTGTTTGTAGAATATGGGTCGGTTGCTGAATTGAAGGCTATATTATCAAATAAGGATTATTTAAAACCGTCATGGTTGCATATTGGCGGGGGCAGTAATTTGTTGTTTACGGCAGATTATGAAGGAACCGTTCTGCATTCGGCCATTCATGGTTATGAAGTAGTGGATGAGAATGATAAAACTGTCGACATAAGGGTAGGAGCCGGAGAGGTATGGGATGATTTTGTGGCTTTTGCCGTGCGGCACGGATGGTATGGTGCGGAGAATTTATCTTTGATACCGGGAGAAGTGGGTGCTTCGGCTGTGCAAAATATTGGTGCATACGGTGCGGAGGTCAAAGATTTGATTGTTTCGGTAGAAACACTGGAAGTCTCTACGGGGCAGGAACGTGTGTTTGCTAATGATGAGTGTCACTATGCCTATCGTGAGAGTATATTCAAAAAAAGAATTGAAAGGAAAATATATCGTTACTCATGTGACTTACCGTCTTGGAAAACATCCGCTTTTTAATCTCGAATATGGTAATGTGAGAGGTGAATTGGAGAAACGCGGATGCGAGATAACATTGGACAATGTGCGTAATACAGTAATTGAGATACGTGAAGCAAAGTTGCCTGACCCGAAGGTGCAAGGCAATGCCGGAAGTTTTTTTATGAATCCTGTTGTATCGCGTCTGCAATTCGAAGCATTGCAAAGAGAATATCCTGAGATACCTCATTATAATATGGGAGAAGATAGGGTCAAGATTCCGGCAGCGTGGATGATTGATCGTTGCGGCTGGAAAGGTAAACAGGTAGGCAATGCAGGTGTTCATTCCAAACAGGCTTTGGTATTGGTAAATTGTGGAGGAGCTACCGGAAGAGAAATCGTAGATTTGTCTCGGCAGATACAAGAGTCTGTCTTTTTGAAATTCGGGATAACTGTTTCTCCTGAAGTGAATTTTATTTAACTGTTATATGAAGATTACAATACTAGGCAGTGGAACATCTACGGGAGTACCCGAAATAGGGTGCAAATGCCCGGTTTGTACCAGCAATGATCCTCGGGATAACCGTTTGCGTTGTTCGGGACTGATAGAAACAGAGGGAGTGCGGATTTTGATGGATTGTGGTCCTGATTTTCGTGAACAGATGATACGTCTGAATGATTTTAAACCCCTTGATGCTGTATTCATCAGTCACGAGCATTATGATCATGTGGGTGGCTTGGATGATTTACGTCCCTTCTGTCGCTTTCGTGATGTGCCGGTTTATGCGGAACGATATACGGCAGAGCGTTTGCGTCAACGTATTCCTTATTGTTTTGCAGAGCATCTTTATCCGGGAGTACCTCGCATCCTGTTGAAGGAGATTGTGCCGGATTCACCTTTTACGGTTGGCAACTCGAAGGAAGCTAAGGTAGAGATTATTCCCGTTCGGGTGATGCATGGCAAACTTCCTATTTTGGGATACCGTATTGGCAATATGGCATGGATTACAGATATGCTGACCATGCCGGAGTCTGAGTATGAGCTTCTGAATGGACTGGATGTACTGGTGATGAATGCTTTGCGTCCCCAATCTCATAGCACACACCAAAATCTACAGGAAGCATTGGACAATGCAAAGCGTATCGGAGCTAAAGAAACTTATTTTATTCACATGAGCCATCACATGGGATTACATTCGGAAGTTGAGAAACTGCTTCCCCCTCATGTGCACTTTGCTTATGACGGAGAAGTAATTTCTGTCGGTTAGACTGTCGGTTTTAATGAATATTGGCAAAGTCCGTTTAGCCCGCATTCTTCACATTTGGGAGTTCTGGCCATGCATACATACCTGCCGTGCAAGATGAGCCAGTGGTGGGCTGTCGGAACGATTTCTTTCGGGATGTATTTCATCAGATATTTTTCGGTGGCCAGCGGAGTAGTACAAGTTTTCGGTACCAAGCCGATGCGGTGGCTTACGCGGAAAACATGAGTATCTACTGCCATTGTTGCTTTATTGAATACCACGCTTTGAATTACATTGGCGGTTTTTTTCTTCCTACTCCCGGCAATTTTATCAGCTCTTCCAGTGTACCGGGCACTTCACTATGAAAATCTTTAACCAGCATCTGTGCCATGCCGACCAGATGTTTCGCTTTATTGTTAGGATAACTCACACTGCGGATGTATTCATAAATGACTTCCGGCGTAGAGGCTGCCAGGGCTTCCGGTGTAGGGAAATCCCGATAGAGGCGGGGTAATCATGTTTACGCGTTTGTCTGTACATTGTGCGCTGAGGATGACTGCTATCAGCAGCTCGAACGGATTGTTATAATGCAGTTCCGTTTCTGCAACAGGCATTGCATTTTGAAAATACGTTATTACCTTATCATATAATTCTTTTTTTCTCATGATTGTCCTTCACTTATTCCCGAGGTCTTTAATTTAAATTAGTTACAAAGATAATACTGTTTCTCAAAAAAGTGCGTATCTTTGCATCCGAATTAGAAAAAATAGACGTATGATGCCGTGAATAGCGGTCGTGTATTCTAGAACACCACGTAAAAAACAGGAAAAATGAAGAATAATAACACTGTATCTGTATCTTTTATGTTGCTTGGCATACTGTTCTGTGTATGTCTCGTTGCAGCAAACTTATTGGAAACCAAGGTAGTCCGGATTTGGAAAATTACTGCAACTGCCGGGCTTGTCGTATTCCCTATTTCTTATATTATCAATGACTGCATAGCCGAAGTGTGGGGCTTTCGTAAAGCAAGACTGATTATTTGGATGGGTTTTGCCATGAACTTTATGGTTGTCGCGTTGGGGCAACTTGCCATTATGATGCCTGCAGCACCCTTTTGGGAAGGGGAAGAAGGATTTAATTTTGTTTTCGGCATGGCACCGCGTATTGCTGTGGCAAGTTTGACTGCCTTTTTGGTTGGTTCTTTTCTCAATGCTTATGTCATGAGTAAGATGAAACTGGCTTCGGGAGGCAAGAATTTTTCACTTCGTGCCATCACTTCTACATTGGTGGGTGAAAGTGCCGATTCGCTGATTTTCTTTCCGATTGCTTTCGGAGGGTTGATGCCGGTGAGTGAGCTGATTAAAATGATGATTCTTCAAGCTCTTTTAAAAACAGTTTATGAAATCATTATCCTTCCTGTTACCATCCGTGTAGTGAATTATATAAAGAAGGTGGACGGAAGTGATGTCTATGATGAGAATATTTCCTACAATGTATTAAAAATCAAAGAACTATAAATCATGAATAGGAGTGATGCATTGGTTGTGTTCAGCGGTGGGCAGGACTCAACTACTTGTCTGTTTTGGGCAAAGAAACATTTTAGTAAAGTATATGCGTTGAGTTTTGTCTACGGACAAAAACATGTGAAAGAGGTGGAACTGGCACGTTCCATAGCTGCCGGGGCAGGAGTAGAGTTTGAAGCGATGGATGTTTCTTTTTATCGGTCATTTGGGTAAGAATTCATTGACGGATACCACTATTGCAATGGACCAGGATAAGCCGGCCGATAGTTTCCCGAATACTTTTGTTCCGGGGCGTAACCTGTTTTTCTTGAGCATTGCAGCTGTTTATGCTCGCGAACATGGCATTAACCATATTGTGACCGGTGTGTCTCAGACTGATTTCAGCGGTTATCCCGATTGTCGGGATGCTTTTATCAAGTCATTGAATGTCACACTCAATCTTGCCATGGACGAACAATTTGTTCTCCATACCCGTTGATGTGGATTGACAAGGCAGAAACATGGGCACTGGCGGATGAACTGGGAGTTCTTGATTTGATTCGCAGGGAAACTTTAACTTGTTATAATGGCATTCAGGGTGATGGATGCGGACATTGTCCGGCGTGCAAACTTCGCCGTGAAGGTTTGGAAAAATATCTGGCAAGTAAGAAGTGATTTACTTGAAACTAAAAAATAATAACTATATGGAAAGAAAAGATGAACTGACAATATTAGGAAAGAAGACGGAATACAAGCAGGATTATGCTCCTGAGGTGCTGGAGTCTTTTGTTAACAAGCACCCCGGGAATGATTATTGGGTGCGTTTCAATTGTCCCGAATTTACCAGTCTTTGCCCCATCACCGGACAGCCGGATTTTGCTGAGATTCGTATTTCTTATCTGCCTGACATGAAGATGGTAGAGAGCAAGAGCCTGAAACTTTACCTGTTCAGCTTTCGCAATCATGGCGATTTTCATGAAGATTGTGTAAATATCATTATGAAGGACTTGATTAAACTGATGGAGCCTAAATATATCGAAGTAACAGGTATCTTTACTCCACGTGGCGGCATCTCTATTTATCCGTATTGCAATTACGGACGTCCGGGAACAAAATATGAAGAATTGGCGCAATATCGTTTGCGTAACCACGATTTATAAACGGCGGGCTTCCACCCAAGGGGAAGATGAACTTAAAGTCGTTCACTCCTTTCGGTGGAAGCAAAATATCTTTAGGATAATTCCAGCCCCAATGCTTCTTTTAATTTTAGCAGATTGGGATTCTTTTTACTCATCATCTGGAAACGTTCTACATGGCTATAGGCACGTATGTTTTCAGTCGGGGCACTTACCCGTATTGTCATCGTTATTTTTCGGTTATGGAGACGTTCCCGCAAGTGGTTTTGAATTGCCTGAACCAACTGCGTCATATATTTTTCTACCATCTCGTTGTCTACCAATACTTCGAAAGTAGTATCATTCAGCAGTTTCGGATGCATATTCATCATACGTGCCGAGTTCGCTTTCTCTTCAACCGGCAGATTAGCTGCAAATTCACGCCAATAATAGTTTAAATCTTTTCGTTAAAGATATAATCCTCATACGACGCACTGCTTGATGTAGCGGTTGCATGGGCGGCAGAGGTGTTTTTTGCATCTGTTTTCTCAGCTGTTTGTTCATGCAGGGGACGGCGTATGGACATGCCCACCGTACCCGCTTTAAATACTGGAATTTTCTTTTCTTCCTTTGTCGTAGGCAGCGGGTTGGGACGTCCACCCGTATTCATTCCGTTTGTAGAACCTTGTGTTGCAGTCGGTGATGAAGCAGCCGGAGCAACACCGGTTGTGCAGCGGCAACCGGAGCCTGAGGCTGCGATTGCGTGGCAACTTCAGGAGTTGCTTGCTGTGTAAATATGGGTTTTATGTGATTCTTTTTAGGGCTGCGCCCACCGGCCAAATCGTCAGCGTCGGGCAAGGTCAGTTGCGCACATTGTATCAGTGTCAGCTCTACCAGCAGCCGTTTGTTCTTACTGGCGCGATAGTTTAAATCGCAGTCGTTGCACAGCTTCATGGCTTTGTACAGGAACTTGGCCTCGCACTTCCGGGCTTGTGCCTGATAACGCTCACGGATACTTGCACCTACCTCCAGCAGTTGTAAAGTTGAGGCATCCTTGCTCACCAATAAATCGCGGAAATGTGAAGAAAGTCCCGTAATAAAGTGGCTGCCGTCAAATCCTTTTTTCAGTACATCATTGAAAAGCAGCATTGCTTCGGGTACCTTTGTTTTCAAGTAATAAATCCGTCAATTTAAAGTAGTATTCGTAATCCAATACGTTCAGGTTCTCGATGACACTTTTATAAGTAATGTTTCCCCCTGTGAAGCTTACTACCTGGTCAAAGATGGAAAGCGCGTCACGCATACCTCCATCCGCTTTTTGGGCAATGACGGTCAGCGCTTCGGGTTCGGCATTGATATGTTCCTGCTTTGCCACATATTGCAGGTGCTCTGTGGTATCTTTAATGCCGATGCGGTTGAAATCATAGATTTGGCAACGGCTCAGGATAGTAGGCAATATCTTATGCTTTTCGGTAGTGGCAAGGATGAAAATGGCATGATGAGGAGGCTCTTCCAGGGTCTTCAGAAAAGCATTGAAGGCAGCTTGGGACAGCATGTGTACCTCGTCAATGATATATACTTTATATTTGCCTATTTGCGGCGGGATACGTACTTGCTCCACCAGCTGTCGGATGTCTTCCACCGAGTTGTTGCATGCGGCGTCCAGCTCATGAATGTTGTATGAGCGCTGCTCATTGAAGGCGGTGCACGATTCACATTGGTTACAGGCCTCCCCGTCAGCCGTGGGGTACATGCAGTTGATGGTTTTGGCAAAGATACGTGCACAGGTGGTTTTCCCAACGCCGCGCGGACCGCAGAAAAGATAGGCATGCGCCAGCTTGCCGGTAGCAATCGCATTTTTCAGCGTAGTGGTCAAAGCGTGTTGGCCCACTACCGACTCGAATGTAGCGGGACGATATTTTCGTGCCGATACGATATAATTTTCCATAAGCGGAGTTCCTTTACTAAATATGAGTTCTGCAAAAGTACATAAATTATCGGTGTTTTTATGTATGGTTGCCTGAAATATTTCTATCTTTGCGCAAAGGAGAAAAAAGAACGTTAGATATGATGGGTAAATTGCTGACTATTTGGAACTACATCCGGCACCATAAGTATATGATTACGCTGCTGGTATTTCTTGTGGTTATTGGTTTTTGGATGAAAAACAGTCTGATTCAGCGCGCAAAGCACCGTAATGAAATAAGTACGTTAAATAGTGAAATAGAAAAATACAGAAAGCAATATGAGGAGGATACCGAGAACCTGAAAGAGTTGACCAGCAATCCCGAGGCTTTGGAGAAAATAGCCCGTGAGAAGTATCTGATGAAGAAACCAAATGAGGATGTTTACGTTTTTGAACAATGAAGAATCTTTATAATATAATATTTATGGCAGGTGCCGGGCTGTTGCTGCTTGGTGCAGTATTGCAAATAACCCGTTGGGATTTTGCTCCTTTTATATACACAGTGGGTGCGGTGATGTTCGGCTATGTACAGGTGATGGGAAATCGGTATGATGGCAAGAACTTTATCGTCAAGCGATTGAGGAGGCAGCAAATCTTTGGTGCCATTGCGTTGGCAGCATTCCGCATTCCGCAGGAACTGGATAAAGAGAACAAGTAGAGCATTCTCATCTTTTTGAATAAAATGCCGGGTTTGTTCTATTTTGATTCATCTCCGCACATAAGCCAAGAATAACCGGATGATAAGTCCTTTCATCAGTCGGATTAACTCCTTTTTCCTTTTAGGTTAAGTCTTCGCGTACGGCAAACTTTTATAGTCTTCGGCTGTGGACTGTATAGTCTGCTGCAATGGACTGTACAGTCTGTTACGGTGGACTGTACAGTCTGTTATAACAGACTGTAATAATCTTCCGCTTAAAAGGTCTTAGACAGTGGTAAGAAATAACTTAATCTTCCTTTTGTTTACAGATAAAAAGTAGATGACCGGTCACCCCGTATTGTATAATTTCCGGATTTCGAGGGGAAGGAAGGCAAAAAAAAACTAAACCGGTCTATCCCATCGTCAGCTGTAGGGGGCAGGGTTTGCCTGCCCGAAGGCACAAAGCAAACTGTTTTCGGGCGAGCGAACCTCGCCCCTATAAACTAAACGACAGCATTATCCACGTTTTGACAGCCTCTTTTTTAGAGACGAGGAAGGTAGTGTGCTAAAATGAAAACAAACTACCACTATTCCACAATAGTCATTTCATCTATCAGATGTTTTGCACCTGCAAACTTATCGATGATAAACAAAGTATATCGGATATCTACGCAAGCGGCACGTTGTAACTGCGGATTGTAGGCGATATCACCTGTCAAACCTTCGTAGTTACGGTCGAATCCGGTACCGATTAATTCGCCTTTACTGTTGAAGACCGGTGAACCGGAGTTACCTCCCGTATTATCGGTGGCTGTGGCAAAGCAGATAGGCATTTCTCCATTTTTCATGGCATAACGGCCGAAATCCTTGTTGTTATACAATTCTTTCAGTTTTGCCGGCACCACGAACTCGAAATTATCCGGGTCTTCTTTTTCCATTACGCCTTTCAGTGTCGTATAATAACTGTATTCCACTCCGTCCTTCGGGCTGTAAGAGCCGATTTTTCCGTAAGTGAGACGTAATGTAGAGTTGGCATCGGGATAAATGGGTGTGCCTTCCTGTTGTTTCAGTTTCATCATACCTTCCACCCATGTCTTGTGTGCAAGGTTGTATGCATCCGTTTCTGCTTTCATAGCCTGGTCGGTCTTTTTCATACCCTTCGTCTACGGATTTGGCATATTGCACCATCAAGTCGTTTTTTATGGTTTTGGCATCCGGTTTGGCCATGAACCGGTCAAAGGCTTCACGACTGCGGAAGATAGAAGTATCGAAACAGGCATCTACAAATGCATCGATATCTCCTTTGAACTTCTTGTCTATCACCCGGAATATGCTGATGCGCTGTTCGGCAGGAATCAGTTCGGCATAAGTCTTTAACAGTGCCTTTGAGCTTTTGCGGTCTACTTCGGGACTGTAATCTTTATTAAAGAACTTGTCGGCCTGTTTACCCAACCGGCTCAATGCATGATCCAGCGGATTGATTTCTTTGGTAGCGTGGGGCACTTTGTAGCCTTGTTTCAGTGCTTCCAGCACTTGGTCTGTGGAAGGAATTTTATAGAATTCCGTTCCCAGTTTGCAAACTTCATAGATGGCTTGCTGGTGATAAACAGCGTCATGGCGTTTGCTTACGATTTCGCGGATGGCATCAAATGCTTTTTGATAAGTATCTGTTCCCGTTTTGCGGCCGTATGCCAGAAGTTTTTCTTGTTGCTGCTTCTGGTGTCGAGCACATTGAGGTGAATCAGTCCTTCGTTCATGCCGATGGCATTCTTCCAGTAGTTGGCAGAAGATGCATACTTGCTGGCATACTGGATGCGTACTTTATCACTTTTCAGCATTTCTTCGAGCAGATTGTTGAGGCGTACCGTACGCACTGTCTTACGCATGAAATTGGTAGTCTGCATACGTTCTTCCACCTCATCGGAAATCATATAACGCCAGTTGCGTCCGGGGAATCCCATTACGAAAGTAAAGTCGCCCTCTTTCACACCGCCCAGATTGATCGTAAGGTGTTTCTTCACTTTCAGGGGGATATTATTCTCATTGTATTCGGCCGGTTTGCCATCGGGGGCGGCATATATGCGGAACATGGAGAAGTCACCGCAGTGGCGGGGCCACATCCAGTTGTCTGTGTCGGCTCCAAACTTTCCGATGGAAGAAGGGGAGCACCCACCATGCGGACATCCTTGTAGATGGTCTTTACAAAAAGATAGTAACGGTTTGCTCCGTAGAAAGGTTTCAACTCCAAGGCCGTGAAGGGAGTGACTTTATGTTCTCCTGCTTGGCAAAGCGTTCGGCCACTTTGCCAAGGTAAGAAGGAGAGAGGTAGTTCAGGCCTTCCGGGTCCTTGTCCTTAGCCAATTGTTCTTTTACATAAGGAGTGATATCCAGAATTTTGTCGATAAAAGTAACGGTCAGCCCCTCGCAAGGCAATTCCTCCTTGCGTCATCGCCCAGAATCCGTCTGTCAGGTAGTCGTGCTCCACCGAACTGTGTTGCTGGATATATCCGTATCCGCAATGGTGATTGGTCAGCACCAGTCCTTCTGCTGAAATAACTTCACCGGTGCATCCTCCGCCGAAATGTACCACGGCATCTTTCAGGCTGATACTGTCGGGGCAATATACTTTGTCAATGCCGATGTCCAGTCCCATGTCGTACATGGTGGCGGCATTTTGTTCTTTCAGGTCTGTCAACATCCACATACCCTCGTCGGCATGGCCGGCAAGGGTGGTGAAGCTGAGAAGTGATAATATGATTGTCTTTTTTCATTATTCTACTATTGTCATTTCGTCAATCAGGTGACCGCAACCACCCAGTTTGTCGATAATAAAGAGTACATAGCGGATGTCTACGGCAATACAGCGTTGGAGGTTATTGTCAAAGTTGATATCTCCACTCAGTGATTCCCAGTTGCCGTCAAAGGCAGTACCAATCAGTTCACCGCTGCCGTTGATGACCGGAGAACCTGAGTTACCACCTGTAATGTCATTGGTCGTGAGGAAACAAGCCGGCATCTCACCGTTAGGCAATGCATAACGTCCGAAGTCTTTGGCAGTATAAAGCTCTTTCAGTTTGGCGGGAACTACGAATTCGGGATTGGTGGGGTCTTCTTTTTCCATTACACCTTTCAATGTCGTATAATACTTGTAGTGTATACCGTCTTTCGGATTATAAGATTTCACGTTACCATAAGTCAGACGAATGGTGAAGTTGGCATCCGGTGCTTTAGGTTCGGGAGAATACATTTCACATAAGCCGCGTACATACGTTTTGTGCAGCAGTTCCAATCCATTGAGTGCAGTTGACAATTCCTTAACCAATTTATCACCCAGTGCATATTTGGATTTGACAAAAGCATACATCGGGTCTTTTTTCAAGAGCTTTTACATTGGGCTTGCTGATGAATTTATTGAAATTCTTTTCATTGGAGAAGATGGAATTATCATATAAATTGTCGATATATGCATCATAGTTTCCTTTGAAATCGTTTTGGATTGTCTGGTAGAAAGAAGGCAACGCGTCAGCTTCTACCATTTCGGCGTAGAGGGGCAACAGGGCTTTGGCTACTTTGCGGGTCTACTTCGTGGTCATAATCCTTGTTGTGAACGGATTCATAAACGCTCTTCATCATATCGGTATATTTTTTTGATACCGGCTTTATCTTTGTTCTTTACCGCTACTTTCAGGCTGTCCATTACAATATAAGGAGTACCGAACTCAATGCCGCTTCTCAAAATTTCATTGAAGCAAGTGAATTGATAAAGAACAGGGTTGCTTTCTTTTCGATAATGGCATCGATTTCTCCTACCACCTTTGCATAGTCGGCCCGATTGTTATCCTTTTGCAAACTTGGCAAAGCGGGCTTCCTGAGCCGCTTTCGTTTCCAGTACTTTTTATTGTCTGCGATAGCTTTGTTCATACCGATGGAATTCTTCCAGTAGTTGCTGCTTCCCCGCATATTTGCTGGCATACTGAATGCGCACTTTGTCGCTGGCTGCCATTTCTTTTTTCAGTACATCCTGACGGGTACCGCGAATGCGGATACGGGGCTCATTGCTGGCGGTCATTCGCTGTTTGACTTCGCTTTGAGTCAAGTAGCGGCTGGTGCTTCCGGGGAAGCCCATAATCATGGCATAATCACCTTCTTTGATACCTTTCAGTGAGATAGCCAAATGTTTCTTAGCTTTGAGAGGAACATTGTTTTCATTGTATTCGGCCGGTTCACCGTTAGCGTCTGCATAGATACGGAATACAGAAAAGTCGCAAGTATGACGGGGCCACATCCAGTTATCGGTTTCCCCACCGAATTTACCGATAGATGAAGGAGGTGCGGCAACCATACGTACGTCACTGTATGTTTTTAAATAAATCAGATAAAATTTGTTTCCGGCATAGAAAGGAAGCGCTTGTGCACTGATACCCGGCTTTCCGTTCAGGTCGCTTGCTTTCAGTTCCTCGTTGGCAAATTTATGTAAGAAAGGCTGACCGAATGTTTCTTCTTCCTTCACTTCTCCGGCTTTTACCTTTGCATTTATTTTATCTGTGACATCCACAATACGTTCTACAAATTTGAACTTCAAGCCCGGAGTAGGGAGTTCTTCTTTACGGCTTTTTGCCCAAAAACCATCTGTCAGGTAGTCATGTTCTACTGAACTGTGTTGTTGGATAGAAGCATATCCGCAATGATGATTGGTCAGGATAAGTCCGTCGGGAGAAATAATTTCTCCGGTACATCCTCCGCCAAAGATACCTACTGCATCTTTCAGCGAAACTTTGTTGGGGTGGTAGATGTCGTCGGCATCCAGCTTCAGACCCTGTGCTTTCATGCGGTCTGCCAAGTGCTGTTCCTGCATGAGTTGCAACAACCACATACCTTCGTCTGCCTTTGATGGCAAGAATGCCACGCACATTAATGCGAGCATTAAGAGTTTAAATCTTTTCATGTTGTGTACTAAATGTTATTTCTTTATACTTATATCGGTTACAAAAATAGAAAAAAAACGGCAAGTATCAGTCAAAAAACTCAATCACAGTGATAATCTTATATTAAGTTTTAAATTATAATAAAAAATTTTTGTCAGTGGATTATAGATTGTACCTTTGCTCACCAAAAAGTAGTAAAGGGTGTGTAGATGAGCATGAATAAACTTTTTTTTTTTCTCTGTAGTGTCTTTATTGGCTTTGACCTCGTGTGCCAGCGAATATAAAATAGAAGGTAGTTCTTCTGTTTCGAGGTTGGATGGAAAGATGCTGTTTATAAAAGTTCCCGATGGTGACCGCATGGTGAAGGTTGATTCTGCCGAGGTTATTCATGGGATATTTAAAATGGAAGGAGTTTTGGATTCGTCCGTTATTGCTTCTTTATATATGGATGATATAAATATCATGCCTTTTGTTATCGAAAAAGGGAAGATAGCCATTAACATAGACAATGCCCGCATCATGGTAAGCGGAACTCCGCTCAATGACCGTCTTTATGATTTTGTGGGAAAGAAAACTTCGCTTGATGACCGTGCCTACGAGTTAGAGCGTAAGGAAAGCCGTATGATTATGGATGGAAAAGACCCCAATGAGATTCACCATGTTATTATGACAGAACGTGAGAAACTGGCTGCTGAGATGAATGACTTGGCAAAGCAGTTCATTAAAAGAATTATGATAATGTATTGGGACCGGGAGTATTTATCATGATATGCAGTAACTTTGATTATCCGGTCATGACTCCGATGATTGAGGAAATCGTTAAAGATGCTCCCGACAGCTTCAAAAATAATCCGATGGTGAAGGAGTATATCACGGTAGCTCGTGCCAATATGGAGAAACTGAAGAGTACACAACCTGTTCCCCTCGATTAAAGATTATTGATCGGGGTTGTCCACTTTTCCCTGATATTCTTCCGGCAATGATTTTTCTATTTCTTTGTAAGCTTCTTCCATGGTTGTTTTGATATTGTCTATTCCCTGGCTTTGGGGATATATGGGTTTATGAATGATCAATGTCATCGGATGCCATGAGACGAAACCTCCGGTACGCGGGAGAACATTGAATGAACCGACAATAGTAAGCGGTACGACCGGCAGTTGTAACTCATCCGCCAACTGGAAAGCTCCTTTCTTAAAATATCCCATGTGTCCTGTAAAGGTGCGTGCCCCTTCGGGAAATACGACCAGTGAAGTTCCGTTCTGCAATACATTACGGGCATGTTCGATTGTCTCTTTTACTTTCTTCGGTCCGGATTTATCTACAAAAATGTGACCTGCCGCTTCGCATGCTTTACCAACAAAAAGGCATTTTCCGCAGGCTCTTCTTCATCATCCATTTGAAATTGCGGCCCAAAAAGCCGTAAATGAGGAATATATCGAATGAGCCCTGATGGTTGGCAACAAAGACATATGAAGTTTTGTCCAGTACTTCGGGATGCCCTACTACTTTTACGGGAATCAGCAATACATAACAGAATAGTTGTGACCAGATTTTTCCGGGGTAATATCCCCAAACATGCGGGTCGCCTATCCATGAACCTACAATAGTGACAAGGGCCGTAAGTATTGTCAATACAAGAAGTATGGGAAGTGCTATAAAAATCTGATATAAAATATAGAGTGCTTTCATTGTTCTCAATTTTTAAATCATACAAAGATAGAAAAAAAGATAATTTATCAGGCAAACAGTAATAACTTATAATTGGAAAACATTTGATTATTCTTTTTCAAAGTGATGACTGTTATTTCCGGCCATGCTCCGAGGCGCATGGGGAACATCAGATATCCCAGTCCTACATTGACAAAAAGAGCCTGATTGCCTTCCCGGTATAATCCGTTGTGTTCGGGGTAAACAAATTTAGCCGGAGAGAATCCGAAGATGCTGAATTGCATTTCGTGGGTATGTCCCGATAGCATTAATTGCACATCACTTTCGGGCAATACTTCGCGGCGCCAGTGTGTCGGGTCATGGCTGAGTAATACTTTAAATATTCCGTCTGTACCCTTTAAGGCTTTGGGAAGATCGCCATAATTGGGAAAAGGAGGATTACCGCTATTTTCTACTCCCACTAAAGCAATACTGTCATGTCCCCGATGAATGATGGTGTGTTCATTATTCAGCACTTGCCAGCCCATGCGTGCTTCTTTGGCTAATAAGCTGTCGAGATTGGTTTGTTGCTCTGCTTTTGTATTCCATTTGATATAGGGAGAATAGTCATGATTTCCAAGTACTGAGTAGACTCCATCTTTTCCTTTTATTTGGCTGAGTATAGGTATGAATTCATCCAGTTCGGTGGCTATGTTGTTGACAATGTCACCTGTAAAAACCACCAGGTCTGCTTGTTCGGCATTGACCATATCCACAGCTTTTTGTATTGCTTTTCCATTTCGTGTCCAACTGCCCGAATGGATATCCGAAAGTTGGAGAATGCGATAGCCGTCAAAAGCATCCGGCAAATCTTTATAAGTTATAGTCACTTCTCTGATTTGAAAATGCTGTTTTCCTTCGGTGGCACCATATACGACGTATGCCAATGATGCCAGTGCCACTACACCTGCAATATATCCTCCATAGAGCCTTCGTCCCGAAATGAGAAAAAGCAGTTTCATGATAAGGATGACGATGACAAATATGGCTTTAGGTACGGCAAAGCATAGGAATATCAACAGAAAATTGCTGAGCCGGTACATGGAATCGGGCATTGGCTCGTGGATAGAGAAAATCACCGTCATCCCTGTAACCAGGAATAATGTTGGTATCCAATAAGCCCGGCGAATCCATTTTTGTGATACACGATGGATATAAGCTCTGTATATATACCAGTCGGGCAATATCAACAGTAATAAGAAAAATATAAAGAGTTTTATTAGCATCATGGCAATTGGTCTTTATAAAAATGAAATCTATAAATTGGCAGCCAGAAACTTTTTCATTTCTTCTATGTTCATTCCACGTCGGTTGGCATAATCGGTCAGTTGGTCTTCACCTATTTTCCCGATGGAGAAATAGCATGAGGCAGGATGGGCGAACATCAGTCCGCTGACAGAGGCATGAGGCTTCATCATGCCATTTTCGGTCAAAGAAATACCTATCTGCTTCATGTCCAGCAATTCATTCAACACAAAATTGACAGATTGGTCGGGTAATGAAGGATAGCCGACGGCAGGGCGGATTCCCTGATACTTCTCATTATGCAAATCTTTTTACACTGAGATTCTCATTGGGTGCATATCCCCATGTCGTCTTGCGGATATCTTCGTGTAATTTTTCGGCGGTTGCTTCTGCCAGACGGTCAGCGAGAGTCTGTACCAGCATCCGTTTATAGTCATCTTTGTCATAAAGATGCTCCATATCGGCATCCACGGTGGTGGCAAATGCTCCTACTTTATCTTTGATGCCTGAAGACAGAGGACGTACGAAATCACTTAAGCAGAGAAACGGTTCGTCTGCTTTACATTTGACTGCCTGCTGGCGCAGTAATGGGAAACGTGTGCTCCCGTCCAGGTATAGGTTGTCGCCATCGGCATTGGCATCCATTAAGCGAAAAATGCCATGCGTCTCAAAGTCGGCATCCAATTCATTCAACATTCTGTGGGCTTCTTTCAGCAGTTGCATTGCTTCTGCAGCTTTCGGTCGCTCTTTTTCGGGAAAAACCGGCCAACCACATGGCACGACACGAGTCACACCCATGTATATCGGCTATGGCAGCATATTTAGGCTGGAAACCCCATGCATGAAAAAAATAAATCCAGTTTATGTATTCACTGACTTGATGTATTTTGTAATGTACGATCATCGCTTAAATCTTAGTTCTTTTCCTCTGTGGGCTTTGTCTACTTGGTGGTTATGGTAGACCAAATGCCCGTTAACAAACGTTTTTTCTACTTGTGAGTGGAATGTCTGTCCTTCCATGGGACTCCATCCGCATTTGCTCAAGATGCAGTCGGAAGTTACTGTCCATTGACTATCGGGGTTTACCAAAACCAAATCGGCATAATACCCCGGTCGGATAAATCCCCGCTTTTCTATATGATATAATTCAGCGGGGAGCATGACACATTTTCTGTACCAATTGTTCAATGGTCAGCACTCCTTCCCGTACCAGTTCCATGATAGCCACCAGTGAGAATTGTATCATCGGCATACCCGAAACGGCCTTTAAAGCACCACCTTGTTTTTCTTTCAGCAAATGGGGAGCATGGTCGGTGCCGATTACATCGATACGGTTGGTGGCCAAAGCCTGTCGTAATGCTTCACGGTCGGTTGCAGTCTTGATGGCTGGATTGCACTTGATGCGTGCTCCCAGCGTTTCATAATCTTTATCGCAGAAATAGAGATGTGAAACACATGCCTCCGATGTTATTTGCTTTTCACTCAATGGTTTGTCTTCAAACAAATCTAGTTCGCCGGCTGTGCTTACATGTAGAATGTGCAGGCGTGCTCCTGTTTCTTCGGCTAGTTTTATTGCCAGGGAAGAAGAATGCATACAGGCTTCTGCACTCCGTATTTCGGGATGATATTTGATGTCCGGGTCTTCTCCGTATTTTTCTTTGAAAGCAACGGTATTCGCACTGATAATAGCTTGTTCTTCACAGTGGGTGGCAATCAGCATACCGGCATTGGCAAAGACTTTGCGCAACACTTCCATGCGGTCTACCAGCATATTGCCGGTACTGGCTCCCATGAAAAGTTTCACACCGCATATACGGGTTTTGTCCAGTTGAGACAGCATATCTGCATTATTGTTGGTTGCACCGAAATAGAATGAGTAATTCACTACACTTTTCGTTGCAGCATCGGCAAACTTGGCTTCCAGCGCTTCGAGATTGGTGGTCTGCGGGGTTGTATTGGGCATATCCATAAAAGAGGTCACTCCTCCGGCTGCTGCGGCTGTACTCTCTGTATGCATATCCGCTTTATGGGTCAGCCCCGGGTCGCGAAAGTGCACATGATCATCTATCACACCCGGCATCAGGTAGCACCCCCGGCATCTATTTCCTCATCACCGGGATGGAGTGGGAGAGTGCCGTCTGCTATCACTTCTGCTATTCTGTCATTTTCAATTACAATCGAACCGTGAAAAGTCTTTCCTTCATTCACAATTCGCGCATTCTTTATCCAAGTACGTTTCATAAGTTTTTCTTTTGAGGATATTTATGGAACCAGCTATACCATTTCAGTTGGATGACTCCCATAATCGCTTCACCAAAGATGCTGCTGTTCATTTTGGAAGTTCCCAATTCGCGATTGACAAAGATGACCGGAACCTCGGCTATTTTGAATCCGCATTTATAAGCAGTGAATTTCATTTCTATCTGGAAGGCATAACCTTTGAAACGGATTTTGTCCAATCCGATAGTTTCAAGTACCTGCCGGCGATAGCATTTGAATCCCGCTGTGGTGTCATGGATGGGCAGACCGGTGATTATACGTACATATTTCGATGCAAAATAAGACATTAAGACACGTCCCATCGGCCAGTTTACTACATTTACTCCACTGACATAACGCGAACCGATGGCTACGTCATAACCTTCGCGGGCACATTTGTCATACAACCGGGGCAAATCATTGGGATTATGGCTGAAGTCGGCGTCCATTTCGAATACATAGTCATATCCTTTTTCTATCGCCCACTTGAACCCGGTGATATAGGCAGTTCCCAATCCCAGTTTACCCTTGCGCTCTATCATGAACAGGCGGTCGGGAAATTCCTGCTGCAACCGGCGTACAATAGCTGCCGTGCCGTCAGGAGAGCTGTCTTCTATGATTAAGATATGAAAGAACTTCTCCAAACCGAATACAGCCCGGATAATATTTTCTATATTTTCCCTCTCGTTGTAGGTTGGTATAATAATGATGCTATCGGATTTCTCCATACGTTTATTTGTATTAGCTGAATAAATATCATACAAATGTAATTAATATATTATGAACCTCTGCAGAATTTAATTTTATTAAATAAAAAAGAAGGGTTAACCCTGCTTTTACGCATGGATAACCCTTTCATCTTACAGAATAGTTTAGTTTTCTTTAGAAAGCCACACCTACGCGGAATCCGAAGTTTTGCAATTTATCCATGTCATAGTTAAACACGGTTCCCTTGTTGGTGGAATAGTTGTAAAATCCTGCCAAATGAAAGCCGATACTGTTGGGCCATGGGTAAATATTTACACCGATTTCGGGAGATACATAGAAGCCCCATGTGTCGTCCTTTACTTCGTAGATGTAGAAATCACTGGACATCTTTGTATAGTTGGCACCCAATTTCAATCCGATATAAGGTTGGCAGATACCGTCACTAAAGCGATAGTGAGTGGCAAAACCGAAAGGCAACTGGAATACGGAATGTTGTTGGTCGGTGGTCAGTGCAGACGAGCTGTTGATAGGCAATGTCTGACGTGGAATGTATTCATTGTTAGTGTGATAATTAATAAATGCACCGATAGACAAATCAGGTAAGACATAATATCCACCTTCAAAGTTCATACCCCAGCCGCTTGCTTTGTTTGAAAAGTTGTTGCTGATAGGAGCACTGAACTGCCAGTCTACATTAAAGTAGGTCATCGGAGTAATTTGTGCTTTTGCCGGTAGAGCAAAGGCAATGGCGATGGCAGCTACCGCCATTATTCTATAAGTAAAATATTTTATGGTTTTCATAAACTTGCTAATTTATTAAAATGATTTATTTGTTTATTTCTTCAAATAAGGGCTTTGTGCAAATGCCTGATTGATAGCCGTTGTAGCACGGTTGACATTCAGACTGCCGCTGCTGCCGATCAGACCGCTGATATAAGCATTCCATACAACAGGCAGTTTTTTCTTTAGCTCCTTCGGGCGCACCCAGATTGACTAAATCAGCCAATAATGAACCGGTGCTGTAGCTATAAGTGATGGAGTAAGGATAGTACCATCCGCCTCCCCAATAGCCGCCCCAGTATCCGGGAATCCAATAACCGGGATAATAGTTCCACCATGGACCGTTGTTGTAATAACCGCTAAAGTAGTAAGTGCTGGCTACGTAGCTCAATTGCAATCCGAGGTCGGCATCTTCCTTGTCTGGTGTACGCATGTAACCGGCACCGTCCATTTTGGCAACGAATGCACTGATAATCAGTTGTGCATTATCATCTTTCCAATATTCCGGTTCTTTAGAATCTCCGATTACAAGAATGCTGTCGGGAACGTAATAAGTGCTGAAGCTGTTGAATTTAGCACTAGTGTCATGATTGGTAAATACTAGATACTCATTGTCCAGTTTGTCCATGTCCGGGTCTTTTTTCGCAAGATACCAAGGCAAAGACCGCCAGTAGGATAGGAATTAATTTTTTCATGTCAAGTTTTTGTTTAAGTTAATACTGATTTTTTCGTTTGTTGTACTCCTAAAAACGGAGGAGTTACGCTTTTGTTCACTACAATCGCTTTTTTTGTGAACTTTTTCTCAAAGGACAGAGCTTCTTGTTAAAGTTTCTTTTTTGAGCGTATAGTTCAGTTTTGATATCGCTTTTTTGAAATCTTTGCCCACCATAGTCAGTGCGCTGTCGCCTTCGGCTACAAAATTGGTCTTTTCATGGCCGGGAGCTGCCGAAACAAGTTGGTAGATAATGGCGGTGCTGTCATTGGGGATGCCGATAATGGTTACAACGGTACCGCTATCGGTAAATACCTGATCTTGTCCGTTGTTGACACCTAAATAAGTGGTAGTCAGATTATATGTACCCAGTGAGTCTTCTCCTGTTTCTTGCAGAGTGAGCAGATAGTTGATACCCGAGACGTCAGCGCCGGGTAAAACGCCTTCGTAAGTATAGGTTTGTAAATCGCCCAAAGTGCTGTCATTAACGGCAAACAAAGAGTCACTTTCGCTTTCAGCTATCATTTCGGCAGATTTATTTCCTTTGGAGCCGCAAGAAACAATCATGGCAGCCAAGGCTGCTGCAATAAATACTTTTTTCATTATTAAGTCAGGTTTTTAATGGTTATTTGGCTAAATAACACCTGTCTGACTTATTTTGTTTAGCAGAGTGAATTTTTTTGTTTTCAGCGTAACAGTACCCCGTTTATTTTCTTTCTGCTGAGTGAGTTGTAAAGTACTTTTGCCGATTGAGTTTCTGTCTCTTCCGGTTTTTCCGCATCGGGCATTGTGCCGGTAGTGATTAATGAAAGGGTATTTTTCAGCATCAATTCGTTTTCATCGCCCAACGGGAGAAGAGGAGAGATAAGTCCTCTTTCGTTCAATTTGTAATCGGGAGTGATACCGTTTACATAATCCGCTTTGCCGTCGGCATTGAGTACGTATGCCACTACCGGCCATAAGATAAAGTCTATCTCATCATTAGTGTAGCCGGACATGGCAACCGGTTTTCCGACTGTGGTTTCACCTATCACTACCACATTGTCGTCACCCATGTAAGGACGCAGGCAGTTGATTACGGCTTCGGATGCAGAAGCCGTAAAAGTAGAGGTGATGACATATAGTTTGTTCAGGTTAAGATTTTGTGCAGACGTTGTTGAAATGAAATTATACGTAGTGTCCTGTGGAGTCGTGATATCATTATATTGCATGGTGCAAAACGGTTTGCCGAGTGCCGATTCCGGCGCCAACAAGCTGGCAAGTTCTTGGGCACAAGTCAGATAGCCGCCGGGGTTATAGCGGAGATCGAGAATAAATGCATCGGGAGCTTCACTCTTGAACTCTGAGAAGATTTGCAACATCTGTTGTGCGTAGTCCGTTTCGTATCCGTTGTCTAGGGGGCCGGTACTGAATTTATTATATACCATGTAGGCAATCTTCTTACCGTTTACATTAAATACCTTGTTGATATAAAACGGATTTATTTCCACCGGACGTGATGCCCCGATAGAAAGCACATCGACATCTGTCCAAATATAGTCATCTTCACCGGCAATTATACTTTTTCTTGTCAATGTGGTAGCGTCTCCCGAAATCAGATAACCGTAATTGTTGACATTGATTTGTGCATCTCCTACGGCAGAAATCCAGTCACCGCGTTGAAGACCGGCTTCTGATGCCGGTGAATCGGGAAGAACAAACAATACTCGCGCATAGGTGTGTGAGGTCGTTCCCAGCGGATCGGTGACGAGTTCGAAGTCGAATCCGTAAGTCGATGTCTGATTGAGGAAAGAACGGCTGACATTTGCTTTCATTTCTACATACGAGAACGGGTCTCCTTTTCCATCCAATGCTTTTGAATAGAGTAATTTCTGTAGAAACTCTTCCGGTTCGGCAAAATAATCTTTTTCAGAAATTTCAGGTATTTGGTCATACCATAGATAATGTTGTTTCATTACTTCTTCTATCCACATATCGTCGCCTACAAGCGCATAATATTCTCCACTGCGGTCTACTCCGCATGACGTGATAAAAAATAGAGTTGTCAGCAAGTAAAATGTATGTAGTAAATATTTCATTTTATATCGTTTTTTAGGTTTGCAAAGCTAGGTATTTTATTCGTAAATCAGGTATTTTTTTCTCATCTTTTTATATTCCTCCAGTTCCTTTTGCCATCCGGCACGAATTTCTTCTTCACTTTTTCCTTCTGTGATTTGCCTTCTGACTTTCCTGTTGCCCACCAGCATGTCAAACCACTGAGGACGGGTAAAGAATTTATCAGCTTTTCCCATATTCTTGTATTCCTGATAATAACTTATGATGTATCTTAAAGAGAACCCTTTAGGGGGCAACAAACTTTTCATGTTATTTCCATAACAATACTGTCCTTTATACATTGGATTTTTATCAAAGCCTTCCAAAGCTTCCGGTTTGAATCGGAAGGAAGACAGTCGGATGTCCGGCGAGCCGATGACTTGAAAAGGATGATAAGTGCCTCGACCCACACTGATGGCAGTGCCTTCGAAGGGGCACAGCGAGGGATAAAAGCGCAATCGCCTGGTCATTAGGCAGGTTGGGAGAAGGTTTCACAGGAAGGGAGTAAGAATCACCGTGTTTCCATCCCTTTACGGGAATGACAGTCAGCTTGCATTTTCGTTTTCCCGCCAGCCACCCTTCACCGTTTATCATTTGCGCGAGTTCGCCCACGGTGCAGCCGTGCAATACAGGGATGGGGTGCATACTTACGAAGCTTTTTAATCCTTTTATCCGAACAGGCCCGTCTGTATAATCGCAAGGATTAGGACGGTCGGTGATAATCAGCTCTTTATGGTTCTCTGCACACGCTTCCATTACGTAGTGCATGGTGCTGATATAAGTGTAGAATCGTGCTCCCACATCTTGAATATCGAACACCACCACATCAATATCCTGCATCTGTTGTGGAGTAGGTTTCTTGTTTTTTTCCGTATAGTGATTGGATAGGGATGCCTGTGCTGATATCTTTACCGTTCTTAACCGTTTCACCTGCATCGGCATTTCCCCTGAATCCGTGTTCGGGAGCAAATACTTTTTTATGTTGATATTTGAAGCAAGCAGTGTATCCAACAGATGTGTATTGCCTGTCATTGATGTTTGATTTACCACCAATGCTACCCGTTTATTGTTCAGCAAAGGAAGCAGGGTTTCCATTTGCTCGGCTCCGTTTACTATCTTTTGAGCAAACAAAGTATTGATAATAAACAAAGAAGAAAGAAGGAAAAGATATTTTGTTTTCATGTTTATATGCAGATTATTTTGTAATATTGCACAAAAATAAGAATTTAATTGAAGATGAACGCACTTGCTATCATTAATAAATATTATTCTGAAGAAAACGAGTTGAAACATATTCTGCTCACTCATAGTCGTTCGGTGGCTGACAAAGCGTTGCAGATTGCCGTCAAGCACCCGGAACTTCATCTGGATACCGGCTTTTTGGAAGAAGCTGCCCTGTTGCACGACATCGGTATTTTTATGACCGACGCTTCCGGCATTCAGTGTTTTGGCACTCATCCATACATTTGTCACGGCTATTTAGGTTCCGAACTGCTGATGAAAGAAGGGTATCCCCCGCCATGCATTGGTTTGCGAGCGTCACACCGGGGCCGGAATGTCATTACAAAGCATCATAGAGCAGGATTTACCGATTCCGCATCGTGATATGGTTCCTGTTTCGATGGAAGAACAGGTTATTTGTTTTTGCAGATAAATTCTTTTCAAAAACGCATCTTGATAGAGAGAAAAGCGTAGAAAAGGCGTTGAAAAGCATTTCGCGTTATGGAGAAGATGGAGTGATACGCTTTAAGCATTGGTGTGAATGTTTCTTGTGATAGATAAGACTTAGAGCTTGTTTAAAAATGGCTGAAATCTTTTCATTATAAAGTTTCCGTATCAGTCGAATCGTTTCTTCCTCTCTCCTTTCATTAGCCGTTGAAACGTCCTGTTGATAGGCTTCCGGTCATGAAAGAACATCTCGTCATCGCTCTTTCAGCCTCCTTTCATTCGTAAAACACGAGAATTGCATTGTGTGCTCTGAAGGCAGATTGTGAAGGGACTTGGAAAGCACGGCTGAAACGAGGATGAGGGGAAGTGCTGTCATTTTTAACCGTTTGATAAACAGTGTGTTTTGACTGGAATGTAAGGATGAAGGGAAAAGAAGAAATGATCGGATCGGGGAGGGTGATTCAATCTGCTCCTACATGAAAAGGTGCTGATGTTTTTAAAAAACTTCCCGAGCTTTTCCAAAAACTTCCCGAGCTTTTTTAAAAACATCAAAGTCTTTTTGTGTACATACGCATTGGTCTATACATACGGTGGCACAAGCCTGCGTGTACGTATGCGTAAGCCTACACATATATACGCATCGGGCTACACGTATATACGCATAAACCTGCACCTATATAGGTATTATGTCAGGTGTCGTACCGGTCAAATTGGAACTGTAAGATTATGATTGAGGAAAATTTAAACAGGCTTTGAGTAACTAATAAAATAAATTAAATATCCGCTTAATAGTTCATAATTGGCGGATTATGCTTAATTTTGCCCCTCAAAGCGTAAAAAGTATTGTGAATGACGCCACTAAAACGACATAGATTTATACCATTTTTACTACTATTTGCCTGCCTGATGCTTTCGTTAAGTTCGGGTGCACAACGCAGAAGGAGAAACCCGGCATCCGGTAGAGATACCCTGAACGTAGATACAACACTGGTAGATACGCTTTCGGTGGATACTGTTGCACCTAAAAAAAAAACAACCGTTGGATGCTCCTGTAGCATATGAGGCGAATGATTCCATTGTATTTACCGAAGGTGGATATGCGCATCTGTATGGTGACGGAAAAGTGAATTATGAAAAGATTGAAGTGACTTCTGCCGTAATCACCATGAATATGGACAGCAGTACGGTATATGCCCGTGGTGTTCCTGATTCGGTAGGCGTGGAAACCGGTACTCCTATCTTTAAGGATGGGAGACTCCATACGAGTCTAAAATCATGCGTTATAATTTCAAGACTAAAAAAGGGTTTATCAACAATATTGTCACTCAGCAGGGTGAAGGATACGTTACCAGTGAAGAGTCCAAAAAAGGAGCAGGTGATGAGCTTTATCTTCGTCGCGGTAAATATACTACTTGTGACCAGCATGACCATCCTCACTTTTATCTGAAACTTTCGATGGCGAAAGTACGCCCCAAGAAGAATGTGGTTTTCGGACCTGCACAATTGGTGGTGGAAGATGTGCCTCTGCCTATTGCTGTGCCGTTTGGTTTCTTTCCTTTCAATAGCAGCTATTCTTCAGGGTTTATCATGCCTACTTATGGTGATGAAATGAATCGCGGTTTCTATTTGCGTGACGGCGGATATTATTTTGCCATCAGTGACCGCATGGATTTGAAACTTTTGGGTGAAATATTTACGAAAGGATCGTGGGGACTTTCCGCACAGTCCAATTATAATAAGAGGTATAAATATAGCGGTAACTTTAATGCTAGTTATCTGGTGACCAAGACCGGTGAGAAAAATATGCCGGACTATAGTGTGACGAAAGACTTTAAACTTTCATGGAGTCATCGCCAGGATGCAAAAGCAAGTCCGAACAGTTCGTTTTCTGCCAATGTGAATTTTGCTACCAGCAGTTACGACCGCCGGAGCATCAGCAGTTTGTATGATCCTAATCAGTATTCAAATAATACTAAGACATCAAGTGTGAGTTATTCGCGCAACTTTCCTGAAATTGGTTTGAACTTGTCGAGTACGTTCAACCTTTCTCAGAATACGAAAGACTCTTCTATTAATGTTACGTTGCCGGACTTGAATATTTCTTTGAATCGTATCTATCCTTTCAAACGTAAGAATGCTGCCGGAGACGAACGATGGTATGAGAAGATTTCTTTCCAATATACAGGACATCTGACCAATAGTATCAATACAAAGGATAATTTGATTCTGAAGCAGGGAATCAGTAAATGGAATAATGGTATGCAACATAACATTCCTATTTCCGCTACCTTTACTTTGTTCAAATACTTTAATGTGGTGCCTTCATTCAATTATACCGAACGTTGGTATACACGTAAGATTGAGCAAAGTTATGACCCTAATGCTGCCGGAAATGTAAAAAGGGATACCATTAATGGTTTTAGTCGTGTATATGATTACAGAATGGGGATTCAGGTAAATACGAAACTTTATGGTATGTATAAGCCTTGGAAGAAACTGTTTGGCGATAAGATTGAGGCCATCCGCCATGTCGTGACTCCATCTGTTACAGCCAATTATGCTCCTGATTTCGGAGCTTCTCGCTATGGATATTATAAAACATATCAGTATACAGACGAAAACGGAGAGGTACGCACCGTGGAATACTCCCCGTTTGCCGGTCAGGCATTCTCTCCCCGGGTAAAGGGAAATCGGAGAGTTTTACCTTCTCATTGGACAATAATGTGGAAATGAAAGTAAAGACGGCTAATGACTCAATAAAGAAGGTAAGTCTCATTGATCAGTTATCGGCATCGCTTACTTATAATGCGGCGGCTGAGACTCGTCCGTGGAGTGACTTGAGTATGAATCTGCGTCTGAAACTGACAAAGAGTTATACTTTCAGTATGAATACATCATTTGCTACGTATGGTTATAAGTTTGATGAAAACGGAAATGTGGTAGATAATGATCGCACAGAATGGTCTTATGGACGTTTTGGACGTTTTAAGGGATATAGCGGTTCTTTCTCTTACACATTGAATAATGATACATGGAAGAAATGGTTTGGTCGAAAGATGATAGTAACTCGGGCAAGGATAAGAATAAAGGAAACGAGAACGAGGCTCTTGAACAATACGATGATGAAAATACTGATGGTGAAGAGGAGGATAAATCCGGTTTACGTAAGACAGAGGCGGCTGCTATTGATCCCGATGGTTATATGGCATTCAAGATGCCTTGGTCTTTGAGTCTAAGCTATAGTTACAGCATCAGTGAAGATAGGTCGAAGGAAATCAATAAGAAGACTATGCGTTATCCTTATGCGGTTAGTCACTCATTGAATGTATCGGGTAATATTAAATTAGGCAGCCGTTGGAATATTAACTGTTCTTCCGGTTATGACTTTAATACCAAGGAGATGTCTATGACAACAGTGAATATCAGTCGTGACTTGCACTGTTTCAATATGAGTTGCGGCTTGGTGTTCGGTCCGTTTACTTCTTATAATTTCAGTATCCGTGCAGCTTCGAACTTGCTGACGGATGCACTGAAATGGGATCAGCGTAGTAATACGGGCAGTTCGGTTACTTGGTATTAAAAGACGATTTACCACTGTATGGGTTGTTGCCCATGTGCTATCAGATATTCATTGGCTCGGCTGAAATGTTTATTTCCGAAAAATCCGTTATATGCCGATAGGGGTGACGGATGTGCCGATGCCAATACCAGGTGTTTGTTTCTGTCGATAAATGCTCCTTTTTTCTGTGCATAAGCTCCCCATAAGATAAATACTAAATTCTCTCTTTCTTCTGCCAATGCCCGAATAGCTGCATCAGTAAATTCCTCCCAGCCTTGGCGTTGATGCGAAGCAGCTTGGTGCGCACGTACTGTCAGTGTGGCATTGAGCATCAGTACTCCTTGGTTGGCTCATCGTGTTAGATTTCCCGTGGTGGGGATAGGAGTTCCCAAATCGCTCTGTATTTCTTTGAAGATATTCTGTAAGGAGGGTGGAAAAGGTACACCATCGTTTACCGAGAAGCAAAGGCCATGTGCTTGCCCGGGACCATGATAGGGGTCTTGTCCGATAATCACCACTTTCACTTGGTCAAAAGGGCAGAGGTTGAAAGCGTTGAATATCAATTTTCCGGGGGGATAGACTGTGGTAGTCTGATATTCCTGTCTTACAAAGTTAGTGAGTCTTACGAAATAATCCTTTTCAAATTCAGGAGCTAAATGTTGCTTCCAGCTTTCTTCTATTTGTACGTTCATTCCAATTACTTTTTTAGTTTAAATATGCCCTAAAGATAAGAATATTTTGTAAATGTGACAAATAAAAAGCACGAACCGATCTGATTCGTGCTCTAACATAGGACTGATTAATTTATCAGATGAGTTGCATGCCCAGTTGTGCGCATTCTTTTCTCATCTCTTCGGGCCAGATGCTGGCTTGAATTTCTCCAATATGTGCTTTTTGCAGATAGAGCATACATAAACGTGATTGTCCGATACCTCCTCCGATACAGAGGGGTAGTGTGCCTTCCAACAGGCGTTTATGGAAATAGAGTTCTTTACGTTTTTCCTGTCCGCTCAGGGTTAGTTGACGAAGCAATGCTTCCTTGTCTACACGAATACCCATTGAAGAAAGTTCTACCGAACGGTCGAGTACTTTGTCCCATACCAATAGGTCACCGTTCAATCCCGGCAAATTATTTTCGGGGTTGACTGTAGAATAGTCATCATAGTCCGGTGCACGGAGATCGTGTTCTTTTCCATCGCTTAACCGGCATCCGATACCAATAATAAATACTGCTCCGTATTTTTGTGCAATAGCATGTTCACGCTCCTTTGGAGTCTTGTCCGGATATATCTGAAGCAATTCTTCCGAATGGATAAAATGGATGTTGTGAGGAAGGAAAGGCTTGATTTGCGGATACATTTCACATACCATATATTCAGTGCGGCGCATGGCTGCATAAATACGGGTGACAATTTCTTTCAGAAAATTGACATTGCGTTGTTCTTTGGTAATCACTCGTTCCCAGTCCCACTGGTCGACATAGAGTGAATGTAAGTTGCCCAGTTCTTCGTCTGCACGGATGGCATTCATATCGGTATAAATTCCGTATCCGGGTTCGATATTATATTCCGCTAAGGTCAGTCTTTTCCATTTGGCAAGTGAGTGAACAACTTCCGCTTGTGCATCTCCTAAGTCTTTGATAGGAAAGGAAACAGGACGTTCGGTTCCGCTTAAGTCATCATTGATACCCATTCCTTTTAAAACGAATAGTGGTGCTGTCACACGGCGAAGGCGCAATTCAGATGATAAGTTCTGCTGGAAGAACTCTTTTATTTGCTTGATACCCAACTCTGTTTGCTTTAAATCCAGCAAAGGTTTATAGTTGGCAGGTTTAATAAGGTAACTCATTATATATCATTCTAATTATTTTAATAGTTCGCAAATATAGGTATTATTTGTGATAATGCTACTGTTTTCGTTGAAAATATAGTCAAATTGTTTGTTTTAAGCTTATTTTATAGAGCAAAATATTATTTTGTTTCATAAAGTGAGCTTTTTATTAGAGAAAGAAAATATATTTTGTACTTTTGCGCGTTCATTAAAACAACGCACCCGTAGTTCAATGGATAGAATACCGGATTCCGGTTCCGACGATATGAGTTCGATTCTCATCGGGTGTACGAATTTAGCAATCTCCTGACCAACTTCAGTCAGGAGGTTTTTCTAAATAATACTTTCCTTCTGTGAACCTTTTTTCTTCGTTCTAGTTATTCAGTTATGAAACTTTTGAAAAACACTATTGTTATTTAGCTTTTTCTTAAAAAATAATGCTAATAAATAATATTGTTTATTTGATGAATTGTGTATATTAAAAACATGAGTATATATTCGCTCTGGTATTTAAAATATTTAATTATGTGATTGTTTTGAAACTGACGATTAATTAAACTTATTTATTTAAACATTAAATTATCAACTAAATCTGAGATTCATGAAGAAGGCTCTCTTTTTAATGATGTGCTTATGCTTCTCAATTAGTGTATTAGCACAGGCAAAGACGGTAACGGGAACGGTGGTAGATGCTATCGGAGAACCGATTATCGGAGCAAGTGTTCTGGAAATGGGCACAACAAATGGTACAATAACTGATGTAGATGGTAACTTTACTCTCCAGGTTCCGGAAGGTACAAAACTGGAAGTGAGTTTTCTTGGTTACAAATCACAGCAAATTGTGGTGGGCGCGCAGAGCCATTACAAGGTGGTGTTGAAAGAAGATACTGAAGTATTGGATGAAGTGGTCGTTGTGGGATATGGTGTGAAGCAGAAACGTTCCACTATGACCACGGCTATTTCGAAAATGGATAGTAAAGTACTTGAGAATGCAGCGATTGCTAATGCGGCACAAGCATTGCAGGGTTCTGTCAGTGGTTTGCGGGTGACGAATACATCCGGTGCTCCGGGTAGTTCGCCTACTATTGTGCTGCGTGGTGGTGCCGGTATTGAATCTGCCGGAAGTCCGTTGGTGGTAGTAGACGGAGTTGTTCGCTCGATGGATGATGTCAATCCGGCGGATATCGAGTCAATCCAAGTATTGAAAGATGCAGCTTCGACTGCTATTTATGGTGCTCGTGCCAATAATGGTGTCATTTTGGTGCAGACAAAGAAAGGAAAAGAAGGAGTTGCCCAGATTTCTTATAAATTTAAGGGTGGTCTGAACTTTGCCCGTAAGGGATATGAATACATGGATGCCGAAAACTACATAAAATACGGACGTTTGGGACGTCAGTATTCGGGTGGTAGCTTGTCACAAATTGATGGTATGCGCGGTTATGGTGCTGTGTATGGTCAGAATAACCCTGAACAATTTTCTATCCGATATCTGGATGGCAATGAAGACTTGTTGCAGGAAGGATGGAAACAAATGACTGACCCTATTTCGGGTAAGCAAATTGTATTTAAGGATTATGGCACTACTTTGAGAGATGAAGTATATAAAGATCCTGCTTTCACTCAAGACCATTATCTGAGTTTTACCGGCGGTAATGAAAAAGGTACTTTTGCCGCATCATTAGGATATTATTCGGAAGACGGTACTGTAAAAGGTACTCAGTACAGACGTTTTAGCGGTACATTGAACGGTAATTATAAAGTATTGCCCATCTTGAATATAAAGGAGGGGTGAATTTTTTCTACTTCGGAAGCTCCGGAATTATATTATGATGATACGGCTGACTTGTTTGAGCGTTTACAGAGTGTGGAGCCGACATGGAATCCTTACCTGCCGGATGGCTCGCCTAACTATGGTTATGGCAAACGAGATGGTAATCCTTTGTATTGGCTTGATAAGCTGACCAATCAAAATAACACTCGCCGCACTACATTGAGTATCGGTGCTGATCTTGAGTTGATAAAAGATAAATTGTATTTGAGAGAAAACAGTTCTTTGTATTATTCTGATTATACCAAAGAAACGTTTGATAAGGCATACCGTGATTACTGGAATGAAAATACGGAGCGTAAAGCATCTTTTGAATATACACGTACTATTCAGCAACAACATAGTTTGCAGTTGGAATATACTGATACTTTTAAAGAAAAACATAATCTTTCTGCTATGGTGGGAGGTGAGTACTTTGAAAATCAATATTTACAATATAAAGGTACAGCCGATGGTGCTCCTTTTGATCAGATACCGACATTGAATGTTTCGGGTCGTGATAATATGTGGTCTTATTCATATCGTCAGGGGTATCGTATTGCTTCTGGTTTTGCACGTGTGACTTATGATTATGAACGTCGTTATTTGTTTACTGCTGTAGCGCGTTATGACGGTATTTCTAAATTGTCGGATAACCGTTGGGGCTTCTTCCCCGGTGTATCTGCCGGATGGAATGTGCATGAAGAAGCTTTCTTTAAAGATAGCGAGCTGGCAAAAGTAGTATCTACCGTGAAACCTCGTATCTCCTATGGTATCAATGGTAATGTAAATGGTATTGGTAATTATGATGTATATGGTATTTATGATAAGCAGACTGCTTATAATGGAACGACAGGTATTTTAAATACAGGAGTTATTAATTCTAAATTGAAATGGGAAAAGAGTAAATCCTTTGAATTGGGGTTGGATTTGGGATTCTTGGATAATCGTTATAACTTGATATTGGATTATTATAACCGTACGACTTCTGATTTGCTGACTAATGTTAATTTGCCGGGCTATACCGGTTTTGATTCTTTCAAAACAAATTTGGGAAGTCTCCGTAATACCGGTTTTGAAGTGGAAGGTAACTTGAGCTTGATTCGTAATCCGAAGGGCTTTAACTGGGATTTCTCTTTTAATGCTTCATTGGTACATAATAAGATTATTAAACTTCCTTATAATGGAAATGAGAACAACCGTCAGGGCGGTACTCAGGTTTTCGACCCTAAAACACAACAGGTTATTTGGGTAGGCGGTTATCAGGAAGGACATACCATGGGAGATATTTATGCCTATAAACAAGTGAAGATTCTTAGTGACTGGAATGAAGTGAATACCATGGCTGGTAATTATATTGATATGATTGCCGGACTTTATGGTCCTAATGTCAGTGATGCTGATAAAAGAAATATGGATTGACCAAACCCATTGAACCGGGTGATGTTTTGTGGGCGGACTTGGACGGAAATCATAAAATAGATCAGTTGGACCGTGTGAAGGTAGGTAACATCTATCCTAAATGGACAGGAGGTTTCTCTACCACGCTTTCTTATAAGAATGTATCTTTATATGGACGATTTGATTTTGCTTTAGGACATACCATTTTGAATATGGTGGCTATGCGCTCTTTTGGGACAGTCTGTTGGTTTTAAAAATATAATAAAGGAAGGATTGAAGACTTGGACGGAAGAGAATACAAATACCGATCTGCCGAAATCTTATTATGATGATTCTACTAATAAAAAGAATATCTACCGTGATACCAAGGGCAGTGATATTACTTCTGTTAATGATAGAAGTTCCAGATTCTATGAAAAAAGGGGACTATCTGGCTTTAAGAGAATTAACTTTGAATTGGAAATTACCTGTTAACTGGATATCTAAGGTGGGAATGACAAATGCGTCTGTATATATCACAGGTCAGAACTTGTTCTATATTACCGGTTATAGTGGTTCTTCTCCTGAAGCCCCGTTGACTTATCCGGGTGTGGATGCCGGACGTTATCCTACACCAAGAACTGTGTTGGTAGGTGCTTCTGTATCATTCTAAGTTTATTATAATAAAAAGAAGATAACGATTTATGAAAAATAAAATTATATCATTAGCCATTATGACAGCTTCCCTTTTTACAATGACGGGATGTTTGGATATGGAGCCGGTAAGTAGCATTACCGATAAGAATATGTGGGAGAGTGAAGGACAGTTTACTTCATTTGTGTATGGGGTGCACAGTCGTTTGCGTGAGAACTCTTTCAATATGTTTGTTTTAGGAGAATTGCGTTCAGATATTTATAATCCTTCTACCGGATGGACAGGAGAGAGTAATAAAGTGGAGGAGATTACTTCTAATATATTAAGTCAGGAACGTCCGGGTCTGAGTAACTTTGCAGGTTTATATAGTAATATCAACCAGATAAATTTGTTTATCAGTAAAGCTGCTGATACGAATTTGTTGAAAGAGGCAGATAAAGCTTATTATTTGGGACAGATGTATGGCTTGAGAGCATTCTATTATTTCCACTTGCTTCGTTCATGGGGAGATGTGGTTTGGACAGACCAGCCGAGCACAGGTTTTGAAATAGGGAAACTGGATAAGGCTGCCAGTCCGGCTGCGGAAATAATGGAAAAGATTAAAGCGGATATTCAAAGTTCGGAAGATAGTTTTGGCACAGATTACAGTTTTCGTGAATCACGTACATTTTGGTCGAAAGCTGCAACGCTGATGCTGAAGGCTGAGGTTTATTTGTGGTCCGGTCGCCGGATGGGAGGGGGAAGTGCCGATGCTACAGTTGCTCAGAATGCCTTGACCGATATTCAGAGCCATATCTCCAGAGAAACTCTTGATTTGATGCCCAATTATACAGATGTGTTTGCTTATGACGATAAAGGTAATAAGGAGATAATCTTTACTATTCATAATAAACAGAACGAAACCGATTTGTTTGGCGGTAGTTGGAGAAATAATCTGGTGCCTCAAAGAGCTACATTGAGTCTTTATTATGATAAGGAGACAGATGGGCAGTTTGAGTTGAATTTCAATGGTAATATGTATTATCCTGTTAGAAATGAGTTATACGATAAATTTGATAACTTGGACACTAGAAAACAAGGAACGTTGAAAGCTGTCTTTACAATGGATGCACCACACGATTATGTGGGATGTTTCCCTTATAAATATCGTGGAACAACTCCGTCAGGAGCTTCAGAAAGACTTTTTGCTGATGATTTTCCTGTATATCGTTATGCCGATTTATTATTGATGCTGGCTGAAGCTAAATCATTGACCGGGGGAGATCCGACAGCTGAAATCAATTTGATACGTGCCCGTGCGTATAAGGCTAATTATGATGTGGCTACAATGGGGTATCCGAATATGGCAGGTGATAAAGACGGTATCAATGAGGTTTTATTGAGAGAACGTTATAAGGAATTTATGTTCGAAGGTAAACGTTGGTATGATTTACGTCGTTTTGGCGATGAATATGTATTTGAGTATACTACTGCAGATGATTCTTACCCTCAACGTTTGTTGTGGCCAATCGACAAGAATACATTAACAAATAACCCTGCTTTGGAACAAACTCCGGGATATTGACCGTATTTCTTGCCTAAATAATAAAATAAAGGTGGTTTTTATCATAAAAAGATAAAGAATCACCTTTTTGTTTTCATATTACAATAAAATATTTTATTTTTACCCGCATAATTAAATAATAATATTATGAAACAAATTTCTTGGTTGTTAGGAATTCTTTTATTCCTCTCTCCTTTACAGATGAGTGCTCAAAAGCAGGATACGGTTGCAGTGCGCGAAACTCGTATTCCGGTATTGATTGAACGGCAGGACAATGAACTGTTTAATTTGCGTATAGATGCTACGCAAAGTCAGGTGTTGAATGATGTGAAACTTAGTTTCGGCAAAGAAGTGAATCTGAATGAAATAGAGGCAGTGAAACTCTATTATGGCGGAACAGAAAGTTCTGAGAGAAAAGGAAAAACTTATTTTGCTCCCGTTGATTATATTCCAAGTAATACTCGGGTAAACCATTGGCTGCTAACCCTTCTTATTCTATTTTGAAAGCGGAAGTGAAAGCTCCGAAAAGAGATGTTGTGTTAAAAGTAGACCAGAAACTGTATCCGGGTGTGAACTATTTTTGGGTTAGTTTGCAGATGAAACCAACAGCTTCTGTACTTGCAAAGGTATCGGTGGAAATGACAGGAGTAACGATGGATAATCGGACTGCTCCGGTGAAGGTTGTGCGCAAAGCTGATACCCACTATATGGGAGTTGGTGTTCGTCATGCCGGCGATGACGGGGTAGCAGCTTATCGTATTCCGGGATTGGCAACTTCTAATAAAGGTACGTTGCTTGGTGTATATGATGTTCGCCACAACAACAGCGCAGACTTGCAAGAATATGTAGAAATAGGGTTGAGCAGAAGTACAGACGGCGGACAGACTTGGGAAAAGATGCGTATCCCGATGTCTTTCGGCGAACATGAAGGTTTGCCAAAAGCTCAGAATGGTGTGGGAGACCCTGCTATCTTGGTGGATAGGAAAACCGGTACTATCTGGATTATAGCAGCATGGACACACGGAATGGGTAACGGACGTGCTTGGTGGAATTCTCAACCGGGAATGGATATGCACCACACAGCACAACTTATGTTGGTGAAGAGTGACGATGATGGTAAAACCTGGTCTGAACCGATAAATATTACGGAACAGGTAAAAGATCCTTCTTGGTATTTCTTGTTGCAAGGTCCGGGTAGAGGTATATCGATGGATGATGGTACGTTGGTATTTGCCAGCCAGTATATCGGAAGTGATAGAATTCCCAATGCAGGTATTATCTATAGTAAAGACCATGGAAAAACTTGGCATATCAGTTCATTGGCGCGTACCAATACGACAGAATCACAAGTTGCTGAAATAGAACCGGGGGTATTAATGCTGAATATGCGTGATAATCGTGGTGGAAGTCGTGCAGTTTCTACTACTACCGATATGGGTAAAACTTGGAAAGAACACGTGTCTTCTCGTACCTCTTTGCAGGAACCGGTATGTATGGCGAGTTTGATTAGTGTGAAAGCCAAAGATAATGTGCTGGGTAAAGATATTCTGTTGTTCTCTAATCCGAACGATACGAAGAATCGTCATAGTATCACAATTAAGGCAAGTCTTGATGGTGGAGTGACTTGGTTGCCCGAAAATCAATTGTTGTTGGATGCCGGTTGGGGCTGGGGATATTCTTGCCTGACTATGATTGATAAAGAAACAGTAGGTATATTATATGAAAGTAGTGTAGCTCATATGACTTTTCAGGCTATTAAACTGAAGGATATTATCAAGACTAAATAAATGAAATGTAGATTAACCTGTCTCATAGGTATGATATTTGTCTGTGCCATGACTATGGCACAGACAAATGCTTATCCGTTACTTCCTATGCCACAGAATTATAAAGTAACGGATAAGTCGTTTGCAATGGGAAAGGTAAAGCTTTCTACTCCGGTTCTGAAGTCGGAGTGGGAGGCTTTTATTGTGAATGCCGGTGGAGAATTGGCGGATAAAGCTGCCGCAGAGATAAAAGTAGAACTTCTTCCGGTTATTGATGGAGTTAAGTTAAATCCGGATGAGGCGTACCGACTGTCTGTGTCCGGGAAATTGATAAAGATAGAGGCTGTTACGGAACGTGGGGTGTATTGGGCCTTGCAAACGCTTCGTCAGTTAGAAAGAAAAAGGGAAAGAAAAGTCTGTTTGCCGGTTGTGAGATTGTGGACTGGCCGGCTTTCCGAATCCGTGGCTTTATGCAGGATGTAGGTCGCAGTTATATTTCAGTGGAAGAATTAAAGCGTGAAATAGAGATATTATCTCGTTTTAAAATCAATGTGTTTCATTGGCATCTTACTGAAAATCAGGCATGGCGTTTGGAAAGTAAGATATTCCCGATGCTGAATGACAGTATTAATACAGTCCGTATGCCGGGTAAGTACTATACATTAGAGGAAGCACGTGAGTTGGTGGACTTTTGTAAGCAACATCAAGTCGTGTTGATTCCCGAGATAGATATGCCGGGGCATAGTGCAGCTTTTATTCGTACTTTCCGTCATGATATGGAGAGTCCTGAAGGTATGAAAATCTTGAAACTCTTAATAGATGCAGTTTGTGAGACTTTTGATGTATCTTATTTGCATATAGGTACCGATGAAGTAGCATTTACTAATCCTGATTTTGTTCCCGAAATGGTATCTTATGTACGTTCAAAAGGAAAGAAGGTGATTTCTTGGAATCCCGGTTGGCATTATAAGCCGGGAGAAATAGATATGACTCACTTGTGGAGCTATCGTGGAAAGGCTCAACCGGGGATTCCTGCCATTGATTCCAAATTTCATTATTTGAATCACTTTTGATACATTGCCGATTTGGTTGCCCTGTATAACAGCCGTATATATAATAAGGTGGAAGGGAGTGATGATATAGCCGGTACTATATTGGCAATATGGAACGATCGGATGATTTCAAAAGAAGAAGATATGATTGTTCAAAACGGATTTTATCCCAGTATGCTTGCCATTGCAGAACGTGCATGGAGAGGTGGCGGAACAGAATATTTCGATGGGAATGGAACGATGCTTCCTGCCGAAGATACAGAGATATTCCATGAATTTGTTGATTTTGAAAATCGTATGTTATGGCATAAAGAACATACATTCAAAGGATATCCTTTTGCTTATGTGAAACAGACTGATGTCAAATGGAATATAACTGATGCTTTTCCTAACGGTGGGGACCTGTCAAAAGTATTCCCCCCGGAACAGGAGTTGAAGGAGTCTTATGAGTATGAAGGGAAAACATACGGAACACGCAAAGCTATTGGTGCCGGTATTTATCTGCGCCATGTTTGGGGAACAATGGTACCGGCCTTTTATAAAGACCCTAAAGAAAATCATACTTCCTATGCTTATACATGGGTTTATTCTCCAAAAGACCAGGAAGTGGGGCTGTGGGCTGAGTTTCAGAATTATAGCCGTTCTGAGATGGACCTGGCTCCATTACAGGGAAAGTGGGATTATAAAGGCAGTCGAATATGGATTAATGATAAAGAAATAATGCCTCCTGTGTGGACAGCTACTCACCGGGTAAAAAGTAATGAAGTACCTTTGGAAAATGAAAATTGTGTGGTGCGTCCTCCATTGCTTGTTCACTTAAATAAAGGTTGGAACAAAGTACTCCTGAAGTTGCCGATAGGTAAGTTTGGAATGGACGAAACGCGTCTTGTCAAATGGATGTTTACTACCGTCTTTGTTACTCCGGATGGTGAAAAAGCAGTAGAAGGATTAATTTATTCACCTGAAAAACAACTATAAAATGAAAAACATTGCTTTACTTTTATTGGGGCTTTTCCTTGCACTGCCCAATTTGCCCAGGAACGCAAATATTCTACATTCTATGAGCAACGTGCAACTTTATTCGAAGAACTTCCGGTTACTTCGAGAGATATTATCTTTTGGGCAATAGCATAACTAACGGATGCGAGTGGGGTGAGCTTTTCCAAAACACTTATGTGAAAAACAGGGGAATCAGTGGCGATATTTGTATGGGAGTATACGATCGTCTTGATCCTATTATAAAGGGAAAGCCGGCTAAAATATTTCTTTTAATAGGCATTAATGACGTAGCGAGAGGAACATCGGCTGATACAATTGTTGCAAGAATCGAAATGATTGTAAAGAAAATAAAGGCAGAATCTCCGAAAACTGAATTATATTTGCAAAGTGTATTGCCTGTCAATGATTGTTACGGTATGTTTGGCGGACATACCTCTCGTTGGCAAGTTGTGAAGCAGATAAACGATTTGCTGAAACCTTTGGCAGAGAAGGAGAGGGTTACATATATTGATTTATATAGCCACTTTGTGGATGGAGCTACCGGAAAGATGAATCCTCAATATACCAATGACGGTCTGCATTTATTGGGAAAAGGTTACCTGTTATGGCGTGATATTGTGAAACCTTATGTTAACAAGAAATGAAAAAGATACTGATACTTTTTGTAAGTCTCTGTTTCTGTGTTACTCTTTTTGCACAGAAAAAAATCAAAGTTGCTTGTGTGGGTAATAGTATTACTTATGGTTATACATTGCCCGACCGTGAAACCAATGCTTATCCGGCGAAGTTATAGAAAATGCTGGGGGATGATTATGTGGTTGGTAACTTTGGAAAGTCCGATGCTACTTTGTTGAACAAAGGTCATCGCCCTTATATGCAGCAGGAGGAATATCATAAAGCTATTGATTTTGCCGGTGATATCGTTGTTATCCATTTGGGTATTAACGATACAGATCCGCGAGGATTGGCCTAATTATCGTGATTTCTTTATTCAAGATTATAGGGCGTTGATAGATTCTTTTCGTGTGGCTAATTCCAGATGCCGTATCTTGATTGCGCGTCTTACCCCGATTGCCGATCGCCATCTCCGTTTTGAGTCTGGTACACGTGATTGGCATGATGAAATACAATTGGCTATCGAGAATATTGCTAAATATGCCGGTGTTCAGTTGATTGATTTCCATGCACCGTTGTACCCTTATCCGTTTATGTTGCCGGATGCTGTTCATCCCAATGTAGAAGGAGCTGAAATACTGGCTAAGACCGTATATGAAGGTATTACCGGCGATTTCGGCGGATTGAGGATGAGTCCGTTGTATACAGACAATATGGTGTTGCAACACGGAAAACCGTTGACTATTCAGGGGACTGCCAATGCCGGTGATAGAATAACTGTATCCATTGCGCATCAGAAACAAAAAGTTGTAACGGGTATGGATGGTAAATGGTCGGTCACTCTTTCGCCTTTAAAAGCGGGAGGCCCTTATACATTGGTTGTTTCTTCGGGTAAACAAAAACTGACTTACGTTAATGTATTGGCCGGGGAAGTCTGGCTTTGTTCGGGCAGTCCAACATGGAATTCTATTTAAACTGGAGTGCAACAGCCAAGCGTGATGTCGCTAAGGCTGCCAATGATAATATCCGTCTTTTTGATATGAAAGCGCGTTGGCGCACGGATGCCGTCGAATGGAATGCTTCCGTTCTTGATTCATTGAATCATTTGCAATATTATAAGGATACGGAGTGGACGGTTTGCTCTCCGCAAACAGCCGGTAATTTTTCTGCTGTGGCTTATTATTTCGGTAAGATGTTGCAGGACAGTTTGCAAGTGCCTGTCGGATTGATTTGTAATGCCATCGGTGGCTCACCCACTGAAGCATGGATAGACCGCAGTTCGTTGGAATATCATTTCCCGGCTATTTTGCGTAATTGGACTAAAATGATTTTATCCAAGACTGGGTGCGTGGACGTGCTGCTCTCAATGTTAAAAAGTCAACCGATAAGTTGCAGCGTCATCCCTATGAACCTTGTTATCTGTATGAATCGGGTATTCTTCCTTTGCAACAATTCCCCATTAAAGGCATTATTTGGTATCAGGGAGAATCGAATGCGCATAATCGTGAGGCGCACGAAAAGCTGTTTAAATTATTAGTGGACAGTTGGCGCAAGAATTGGGAAGATAATGAGTTACCTTTTTTATTATGTACAGTTATCAAGTATTGACCGTCCGTCATGGCCTTGGTTTCGTGACAGCCAACGTCGTTTCCTGACACAAATACCCCACACGGGAATGGCAGTGACTTCAGATAAAGGTGACTCTTTGAACGTACATCCTACGCATAAGCAGGAAGTAGGGGAACGTTTGGCTGTTTGGGCTTTAAACAAGACTTATAATTATAAAAATGTAGTGCCTTCGGGACCGCTTTTCAAGTCTGTTTCCTTTAAAAATGGGGCAGCTTATATTTCTTTTGATTATTCTGAGGGTCTTCATGCATCAGATAACAATGAAATTCGTACCTTTGAGCTGTCCGGAGACGATCAAATATTTTATCCGGCAAAAGCAGCCGTTGTGAACGGTGAGTTAAAAGTATGGAGTGATAAAGTAAAAGAGCCGACAATAGTGCGTTATGGTTGGCAACCGTTTACTCGTGCCAATTTGGTGAATGGTGCAGGGTTGCCGGCTTCAACGTTCCGTTCGGATGTGAAATAACGATAGGGGAAGCTTTGTGCTTCCCCATTGGAACGATAAAAAGATGTAAGATATGAGAAAATTGCGAATGTTAATGATGATGGGATGCATCCCGATGATATTAGGTGCCGAGGAATATAAGGAGCCTGAGAAGATAAACCTGAATAAAGGATGGGAATTCTCTCAGGTCGGAAAAAGCGAGTGGCTTCCTGCAAAAGTTCCCGGAACAGTACATCAGGATTTAATAAATCATGGCATGATTCCCAATCCTTTTTATGGAAAGAATGAAGAGAAAGTGCAGTGGGTGGAAAATGAAGACTGGACTTATAGGACTACTTTTAATGTGACGGACGAGCAACTGGCACGTGAAGCAGCCGTCCTTGAATTTGAAGGACTGGATACTTATGCTGATATTTATCTGAACGGTTCTTTATTGGAACGTACAGACAATATGTTTGTCGGTTATACGCTTCCTGTGAAAGAGGTACTGCGAAAGGGGGAAAACCGTCTGCAGGTTTATTTCCATTCACCCATCAAACAGGCATTACCGCAATGGGAAACAAACGGATTCGACTATCCGGCAGACAATGACCATAGTGACAAGCGTGTCAGCATCTATACCCGTAAAGCACCTTACAGTTATGGATGGGATTGGGGCATTCGGTTGACTACCAGTGGTATATGGCGTCCCGTACCTTTGGTTTATTATGATGTGGCAGCTATTGAGGATTATTATGTGCGTCAAGCATCGGTAACTGAGGAATTGGCGAAGGTTGAGAATCAGTTGGCAATAAATAATATCACTTCTACTCCTCAAAAGGCGGAAGTGACCGTGAGTTATTCCTATAAAGACGGTGAAAAGACAACGAAGCAGAAAGAAGTGACTCTGCAACCGGGTGCGAATGAAATCAATATACCTATGGAAATCGGCAATCCTCATCTTTGGATGCCGAATGGTTGGGGCGAACCTGCTTTATATGATTTTGAAGCTCAGGTAAAGGTGGATGGCAAAGTGATTGCTTCAAGCAGGAACGTATCGGACTACGCAATATCCGTGTAGTGAAGGAGAAAGATGCCCAAGGTGAATCTTTCTATTTTGAGGTAAACGGTAAACCGATGTTTGCTAAGGGAGCGAACTTTATTCCCGATGACGCTTTGTTGCCCAATGTCACGCCTGAACGCTATCACCGATTATTCAAGGATGTGAAAGAGGCCAATATGAACATGCTTCGTGTATGGGGGGGCGGTGTGTATGAGGATGATGCTTTTTATAAGGAAGCCGATGAACACGGTATCCTGATTTGGCAAGATTTCATTTTTGCTTGTACCACTTATCCGTCGGATCCTGCTTTCTTGAAGCGTGTGGAGGCGGAAGCCGACTACAATATCAAGCGTTTGCGCAATCATGCAAGTTTGGCCATGTGGTGTGGAAATAATGAAATCTATGAAGGAATGCGCTATTGGGGATGGGACAAGAAATATACCGACCCTGCCATCATGGAAGGTATGAAGCGAGGATACGACAAACTGTTCCGTGAATTGCTGCCTCGCAAGGTACAGGAACTTGACCCGGATCGTTTTTATATGCATGGCTCTCCTTACGAAGCCAACTGGGGGCGTCCGGAAAGTTGGAAGATAGCCGACAGCCATAATTGGGGCACTTGGTATGGACAGAAGCCTTTTGAGAGTTTCGATACCGAGATTCCACGCTTTATGAGCGAGTATGGTTTTCAGGCATTCCCGGAAATGAAGACCATTGCCACTTTCGCTGCACCCGAAGATTATGCATTGGAATCGGAAGTGATGAATGCTCATCAGAAGGCATCTATCGGTAACTTCTTGATAAAAAAGACCATGGGACTGTATTATAAAGTTCCCGAAGACTTTGAACAACTGGTGTATTTGGGCTTGGTATTACAAGGACAAGGAATGCGTCATGGAATGGAGGCCCATCGCCGCAACCGTCCTTATTGTATGGGTACGCTTTATTGGCAGTTGAATGACAGTTGGCCGGTTGTTTCTTGGTCGAGCATCGATTATTATGGAAACTGGAAAGCCATGCACTATCAGGCAAAGAGGGCTTTCGCTCCGGTATTGGTAGATGCAATAAAAAGAAGGGGATGATTTGAATATCTATGTAATGTCCGACAAGCTGGAAGCCGATAAAGATGTAACCCTTCAGTTGCGTCTGATGGATTTTGACGGAAAAGTATTAAAGAAAAAAGAGATAAAAGGGGAAGTGCCCGCTAATGCTTCTACCTTATATCATAAGGAGAAGTACGAGGGAATGACTCCTAATCCAAGGAATACCTTCTTATTGATGACACTGAAAAACAAGAAAGGAGAAGTATTGTCCGAAGAAACTTTTTATTTCAATTTTGCCAAAGACCAGGATTTGCCCAAGGCGGATATACGCTACAAGGTAAAGCAAATGGATGGAAAGTGTGAGATAACACTGTCTTCCAAACAGTTGGCAAGGGATGTGTTTATTGAAATCCCCAAGCAGTCAGATTCCAATTCCTTGACAGTATCTTCTCTTCAGGGAGCAAGGCTCTCTGATAATTTCTTCGACCTGTTGCCGGGACAAACGAAGAAAGTGGTAGTTACTTCGGAGGAACTGATGAAAGATGGGAAATTGGATATTCGTATCCATCAATTGAGTGATACTAACTAATCAATTATATATATTATGAAACATTTAATGAGCCTGGCAGGGCTGTCTGTGGCAGGTTTAATGCTTGTATCCTGCAGCACACAAGTAAAAGAAGCAAATTATCAGGTTATCCCGTTACCGCAGGAAATCTCGGTAATGGAACAGGCTGCTCCGTTCATTTTGTCGGACGGTACAAAGATTATGTATCCCGAAGGTAATGAGAGGATGCAAAAGAATGCAGAGTTTTTTGGCAAGTTATATCAAAGATTTGACCGGAAAGAGCCTGAGCGTACAAGCCGGTACGGAAGGCAAGGGAATTCTTCTGCAACTGGGGGAAGTTCGGAAAATCCTGAAGGTTATCAATTAAAAGTAACGGATGCTAATGTGGTGATATCCGGTCCGACAGAAGCCGGAGTATTTTATGGTATCCAAACTTTGCGTAAGTCTATTCCGGTGGTGCAAGGCATGGATATAGCCCTTCCTGCAGTAGAAATCAGTGACTATCCCCGTTTTTCTTATCGTGGAGCACATTTGGATGTGTCTCGTCATTTCTTCCCGGTTGACTCGGTAAAACGTTTTATTGATATGTTGGCTTTGCATAATATCAATCGTTTTCACTGGCATATCTCTGATGATCAGGGATGGAGAATTGAAATTAAGAGTCGTCCCGAATTGACAGAAATCGGTTCAAAGAGAACAGAGACTGTAATCGGACATAATACAGGTAAATATGACGGTCAGCCTTATGGTGGTTTCTATACTCAGGAAGAAGCAAAAGAAATCGTAGCTTATGCTGCCGACCGTCACATTACGGTTATTCCCGAAATCGATATGCCGGGACACATGCAGGCTGCTTTGACTGCTTATCCGGAATTGGGATGTACAGGCGGTCCGTATGAAGTATGGAAAATATGGGGTATATCGGATGATGTACTGTGTGCCGGAAATGATGAGACACTGAAGTTTATTGACGATGTGTTGGGTGAAATCATTGAGATTTTCCCGTCCGAATATATCCATGTAGGCGGTGACGAATGCCCGAAAGTGCGTTGGAAGAGTTGTCCGAAGTGCCAGGCACGTATCAAGGCATTGGGTATAAAAGGTGATAAGAAGCATTCTGCAGAGGCTTATTTACAGAGTTTCATTATTACTCATGCAGAGAAGTTCTTGAATGGTAAAGGTCGTCAGATTATAGGCTGGGACGAGATTTTGGAAGGTGGATTGGCTCCTAACTCAACTGTTATGTCATGGCGTGGCGAATCAGGTGGTATAGAGGCTGCCAAACAGCACCATGATGTAATTATGTCACCGAATACTTATCTGTATTTTGACTACTATCAGTCTAAAGATGTTGAGAATGAGCCGGAGGCCATTGGTGGTTATCTGCCCATCGAAAGAGTGTATTCTTATGAACCGATGCCTAAGTCCCTCACTCCTGAAGAACAAAAGTATATAAAAGGTGTACAGGCTAACTTGTGGACTGAATATATTCCTACTTTCAGTCAGGTAGAACATATGGAATTGCCCCGTATGGCTGCTTTGGCAGAAGTGCAATGGACAATGCCTGCGAAGAAGAATTATGAAGACTTCTTGAAACGTTTGCCTGGATTGGTAGATGTATATGATGTATATAAGTACAATTATGCTACTCATGTATTTGATGTAAATGCTGTTTTCACTCCTAATCCGCAGGATGGAACATTGGATGTGACTTTGTCCACTATTGATAATTGTCCGATTTATTACACGTTGGATGGTAGTGAACCGACCGCAGCATCGGCACAGTATACAGAACCTTTGAAACTCAAAGAAAACTGTACTTTCAAGCTGTGGCAGTTCGTCCTACAGGAAACAGTCGCATTGTGAAAGAGGATATAGCTTTCAACAAGGCAAGCATGAAGCCTGTTACTATGTTGCAACCGGTAAATAAACAATATGAATTTAACGGTGCTCCCACTTTGGTAGATGGATTGAAAGGTAATGGAAATTACAAGACAGGACGTTGGATTGCTTTCTATAAAAATGATATGGAGGCAGTGATTGATCTGAAAGAACCGACCGAAATTCAAAGTGCTTCTATTTCTACCTGTGTAGAAAAGGGTGACTGGGTATTTGATGCCCGTGCTCTTTCTGTAGCGGTATCCGAAGACGGTCAGAACTTTAAAGAAGTTGCTTCGGAAAAATATCCGGCCATGAAGCAGGATGACAAAAACGGAGTATTTAACCATACTTTGACATTCTCACCGGTTACAGCCCGTTATGTCAAAGTGACTGCTTTGACGGAACATAGTATTCCTGCCTGGCACGGTGGTAAAGGAAATCCTGCTTTCCTGTTTGTAGATGAGATTTCGTTGAACTGATTAATTCATAGCTTGTGTGACGAAGAAACAACTATATGGAAAATTGCTGGCTGTATTAGTGGGTGGCTTATTGGTATGCAGTGCATGTCACCACACTGATACGTCAGGTGCTGAAATATCTCTTGAGAAAATGAACGGCTTCCCTTCGGGGAATGCCGCTTTTCTCAAGGGAGTTTCTGCTTTATATGCAGGAATAACAAAAGACCGTTTAATAATGGCAGGTGGATGTAATTTCCCGGATATTCCTGTTGCCGATGGCGGAAAAAAGGTTTTTATAATGAAGTTTATGCTACACCTTTATCATCAGATACAGCCTTCCGGTGGAAGCAAGTTGGCTTTTGCCTGTAGCATCGGCGTATGGAGTAACTATTTCTACACAAAAAAGGGTTAATTTGTGTTGGAGGAACTACTGCTGATGGTAGTATATCTGATGTATTTCTTTTATCTTTGCAAGAAGACGTCTTGGTAACTGACACTTTACCTTCTTTACCCATGACTATCGATAATATGGCAGGTGCTTTAATAGGTGATTTGCTTTATATCGTAGGAGGAAACGTTAATGGTGTTCCCTCTGCGGATATGTATTCGCTTGATTTGTCAAATATGGATAAAGGATGGCAGAAAGAGCCCGGTGTGCCCGGCGAGCCGAGAGTTCAACCGGTGTGCGCGGCACAAGGGGAAAACTTTATGTTTGGGGAGGCTTTGCCCCGGCAGCAGATGGGCGCGAAGCAACCTTGTCTGTGGACGGTTATGTATATTCGCCCGAGACGAGAGTATGGACTTCGGTAGCGACTCCGGTCGATAAAGAAGGAAAAAGCATTTCATTGGGAGGTGGAGCAGCCGTTCCTTGGGGAGAAGAAGCCATTTTATGTATTGGCGGTGTCAACAAGGATATATTCCTGAAAGCTTTGCAGGGCATTTATTCGGGAAAAGAATATCTGTCACATCCGGCGGAGTGGTATCAGTTCAATAAGAATCTGTTGCTTTATTATCCTGCAAAAGATGAATGGAACTCTTTGGGCGAATATGAACAGGGAGCACGTGCAGGAGCTGCTTTGGTTGCTGACGGAGTTTATGCTTATATAATTAATGGTGAATTGAAACCGGGTATTCGTACCAATGAAATAAATAGAATTAAAGAGAATAGAAAATGAGGAAACTTACACTATTGGCAAGTGTGGCGGTGAGCCTGTTGCTGGCGGGTTGCGCCAAGGAACAGAAAGAGACACTTTCTGTGATTCCCGTTCCATTGAGTGCAGACTTGCAGAAGGGTGCTTTTCAATTGAATGATCAAACAAAATTATGGATAGATGCACCTCAGGAGGATAAAACGAGACTGGCAGATTATATCGCCGGCTCTCCTTTTCAATTGGATGCTGCTTTGGAAGAAGTAGTCGACAATGTTGTCATTCTTCAACAAGTAGACCGTTTGCCGGATATTACTTCGTCCGAAGGATATGTGCTGGAAGTAACTCCGAAGCAGGTGAAAATCCGGGCTGCTTCGGGTGCGGGACTTTTTTATGGTGTGCAGACATTCCTGCAAATGGTGAATGAAAAAAAGGAATTACCGGTAGGAACCGTTACCGATGAGCCGCGCTTTGCCTATCGTGGTATGATGCTCGATGTTTCCCGTCATTTCTTTGATGTGAATTTTGTGAAGAAGCAGATTGATGCTTTTGCCTATTACAAACTGAACCGTCTCCATTTACATCTGACTGATGCGGCAGGATGGCGTATTGAAATAGATAAATATCCCCGTCTTACTGAGTTTGCTGCGTGGCGTGAATTCCCCACCTGGAAAGAGTGGTGGAACAATGGTCGCCAATACAGTGAAGAAGGTAGTGAGAATGCTTATGGAGGTTATTACACCAAAGAGGATATCCGTGAATTGGTAGCTTATGCCGAATCTCGTTATATAACTGTCATTCCCGAAATAGAAATGCCGGCACATTCGGAAGAAGTATTGACTGCTTATCCCGAACTGTCCTGTACACATGAACCCTATAAGCAGGCTGATTTCTGTGTGGGCAATGAAAAGACTTTTGAGTTTCTGGAAAATGTACTGACGGAAGTGATGGAATTATTCCCGTCCGAACATATCCATATTGGTGGAGACGAGGCAGGTAAAGCATCTTGGCCGACTTGTAAGTTATGCCAGGCACGGATGAAAAAGAAGGTCTGAAAGATGTGAATGAATTGCAGAGTTATTTGATTCATCGCATTGAAGTATTTCTGAATGGCCATAACCGTAAACTGTTGGGCTGGGATGAAATTCTTGAAGGAGGACTGGCGCCTAATGCTACAGTCATGTCATGGCGTGGAACGGAAGGAGGTATGAAAGCGGTGGAATCCGGTCATAAGGCTATTATGACTCCGGGTGAGTTCTGTTATTTTGATTCTTATCAAGATGCACCGGATTCGCAGCCCGAGGCTATCGGAGGCTATCTGCCTTTATCCAAAGTCTATTCGTTCAATCCCGTTCCTGATACATTAAGTGCCGAAAAGGTGGGACTGGTGTATGGCGTGCAGGCAAATCTGTTTACAGAATATATTCCGACACCCGAGCATGCTGAAATGATGATTTATCCCCGTGTTCTTGCATTGGCGGAAGTGGCCTGGAGTGCACCGTCAAAGAAGAATTATGAAGACTTCCATGTACGGGCTTTAAAAGCAGTGGAAGAATTGAAAAAATCCGGTTATAATCCTTTTGAACTTAAGAACGAAATCGGTAATCGTCCCGGAGCTGATAAGCCGGTGGAACATTTGGCAGTAGGGAAAAAAGTGACTTATGGTCTTGATGCGGCTTATTATCCCGGATATGCTGCGGGGAGATACGGCCTTGGTCGATGGCGTCCGTGGCGGATGGACCTATGGTGATAAGCGTTGGCAAGGTTTCATTGACAAGAAAAGAATGGATATTACGATTGATTTGGAAAAAGAAACGGAACTTCATTTTATCGGTGCAGACTTTATGCAGGTCTGCGGACCGGAGGTATTTATGCCTGCCGAAGTGATAATTTCTATATCCGATGATGGTAAAGATTTTACAGAATTGAAGCACATCGAGCATAAAGTAGTGAAAGATGATAAGGTAACTTTTACTAATTTTGGTTGGGAAGGTAATGCGAAGGGACGTTATGTACGTTATCAGGCAACTTCCGGCAAGTTTGGTGGCTTCTTGTTTACAGATGAAGTTGTAATTAAATAAATGACTATGATACGAAAACTGAGTATTTTGACCGGTGCCGCATTGTTTTCTTTGCTGACTGCAATGGCGCAAAAAGAACCGGCCGATTATGTAAATCCTTTTGTGGGGACTACTAATTATGGGACAACTAATCCCGGTGCGCTTTGTCCGCAGGGAATGATGTCGGTCACACCTCTCAATGTGTTGGGGGCTGTTCCCGAAAATAAGATTAACAAGGATAGTACCTGGTGGTCTACTCCTTACGAGTTTAATAATAAGTATATGACGGGATTTGCTCATGTCAACCTGAGTGGTGTGGGTTGCCCCGAATTAGGCTCTTTGTTGCTGATGCCGACCACCGGAAAGCTGAATGTTGATTTTAATACTTACGGAAGTGTGTACAGCAATGAATCGGCTACCCCGGCTATTATACCAATGTATTGGATAAGTATAATGTGAAGTGCGAAGTGACTGCTACTCCCCGCACCAGTATGGCACGTTTCACTTTTCCGGCAGGACAAAGCAATATCTTATTAAATTTGGGTGAAGGATTGACAAACGAGAGTGGTGCTACAGTGCGTTTTGTCAATGACCGTGAGATTGAAGGAACCAAATTGCTGGGTACTTTTTGTTATAATCCGCAAGCTGTATTCCCGATATATTTTGTGATGCGCATTAATAAAGTTCCGGCAAAGCGCGGCTACTGGAAAATGATGCGTCCGATGGGTGTGGAAGCACAGTGGGATGACACGGCAGGCAAGTATAAACTTTACACTTCCTATACAAAGGAAATGAGTGGTGACGATGTCGGTGCATGGTTTACTTTTGACTCAACAGTGAGCGAAACGATAGAAGTCAGCATGGGGGTATCCTTTGTGAGCATTGAGAATGCACGTTTGAATCTGGAAAAGGAGCAACCGTTCGGAACCACCTTCGACAAGCTGCGTGCCGAAGCGCGTAAGATGTGGAATGATGACCTTTCACGTGTCACAGTCAAAGGCGGAACTGAAGAACAAAAAGGAGTATTCTATACAGCCATGTATCATACCCTTATTCATCCGAATATCCTTCAGGACGTTAGCGGTCAATATCCGCAGATGGAAGGTGATAAGATTCTGACTACCAACCGTAACCGTTATACTGTATTTTCATTGTGGGATACATACCGCAACGTACACCAACTGATGACATTAGTGTATCCTGAGCGCCAGATGGATATGATTCATACCATGCTCGGCATGTATAAGGAACATGGATGGTTTCCCAAATGGGAACTTTACGGACGTGAGACACTGACAATGGAAGGCGATCCTTCTATTCCGGTTATCGTGGACAGTTGGATGAAAGGTCTTCAGGACTTCGACATCAACTTGGCATATAAAGGAATGTATAAGTCTGCCACTACTCCGGGTAAGGATAACCTGATGCGTCCGGATAATGATGACTATATGGCAAAGGGATATGTGCCGATGGAAAGCCAATATGATAATTCTGTTTCACATGCCCTGGAATATTATGTGGCAGATTATGCGTTGTCTACTTTGGCTGAAGAATTGGGAAAGAAAGAAGATGCCAAGTTGTTCCGCAAACGTTCCATGGGTTATAAGAATTATTTCTGCAAAGAGTTTGGTACTCTTCGTCCCATTACGAAGGAAGGCAGATTTTATGAACCGTTCGATCCCAAAGAAGGAGCAAACTTTGCACCCAGTCCCGGTTTCCATGAAGGAAATGCATGGAATTACACATTCTTTGTTCCTCATGATATTAAAGGGCTGACAAAATTGATGGGCGGTGACAAGAAGTTTGTAGATAAGCTGCAAAGTGTGTTCGATGAAGGAAATTATGATCCCGCCAACGAACCCGACATTGCTTATCCGTACTTATTCAGCCGTTTCAAAGGCGAAGAATGGCGTACCCAGAAATTGGTAAAAGAGTTGTTGGCCAAACACTTTACTACCAACCCCGACGGTATTCCCGGAAATGATGATACAGGTACTATGTCTACATGGGCTATCTTCAGCATGATGGGATTGTATCCTGATTGTCCCGGTGTACCCGAATATACATTAACTACTCCGACTTTTTGATGAGGTAACTATTAAACTTGACCCTGAATATTGGGGTAAAGATAAACTGGTTATCAAAAAAGAAGGCCATGGAGATTACATCAAGGAAATCAGATTAGGAAATAAGAAAGTGAACAAATACCTTATTTCTCATGATGACTTGATAAAGGTTACGGGAGAGATTACTTTTGTTGTTACAGACCATATCAATAAATAAGAAAAACTATGAATACTAAACGATTTTTATGTGCCGCATTGGGAGCTATCTGTTCCCTTGCTTTCATGCAAGCGCAGGTAAGAACCGAGCAGACCTTTGAAAAAGGGTGGAAGTTCACTCGTGAAGACAATGCAGACTTTGCGAAGCCCGGATTTAATGATGCCAAGTGGCAGAATGTCACCGTCCTCACGACTGGGCTATCTACGGGCCATTCAGTATAAATAATGATAAGCAGGAGATGGCAATTACCCAGGACGGACAAACAGAAGCAATGGAACATGCCGGACGTACCGGCGGGCTTCCTTTGTGGGAACAGGGTGGTATCGCCTCAATTTTGATGCTCCTTCTTTTGAGAAAGGCAAGAAAGCTACATTGATATTTGACGGTGCCATGAGTCATGCCCGTGTATATATCAACGGACAAGAGGCAGGATACTGGCCTTATGGCTATAATTCATTTTATGTGGATGCCACTCCTTATCTGAAACCGGGAGAGAAAAACGAACTGGCAGTCCGCCTGGAAAACGAACGTGAATCTTCACGCTGGTATCCCGGGGCAGGATTGTATCGCAATGTACATTTGGTGGTGACAGAAGATGTACATATTCCCACATGGGGAACGGTTATCACAACTCCCGTTGTAGAGGACGGTTTCGCAAGAGTTAATGTGAAGACCGATTTAGTGATGCCTGAAGGAAAAAACGTCGGTAATTACCGAATTGTAACTGAAATTCTGAACCCCGAAGGAAAGAGAATTTCTTCGGATGACAGACCGGGAGATAAACTGGACGGGGAATTTCTTTAATCAGAATTTTGTTGTGTACCGTCCTTCTTTATGGTCGCCTGAAAATCCGGCATTGTATACCGCAGTTTCCAAAGTATACGATGGAGAGACATTGAAGGATGAATATACGACTCGTTTTGGTATCCGTACATTGGAGATTATCCCTGACAAGGGCTTCTTCCTGAATGGTAAACTGACAAAATTCAAAGGCGTTTGTAATCACCATGATTTAGGTCCTTTGGGAGGAGCGGTAAATGATGCGGCCATCCGCCGCCAAATCCGTATCTTGAAGGATATGGGCTGTAACGCCATCCGTACTTCTCACAATATGCCTGCTCCTGAACTGGTAGAGGCGTGTGATGAAATGGGTATGATGTTGATGCCGGAATCATTTGATGAATGGAAATCGGCAAAAATGGCGAATGGCTATCACAAGATATTCGATGAGTGGGTTGAGAAAGACCTGGTAAATCTTATTCGTCACTATCGCAATAATCCGAGTGTTGTCATGTGGTGTATCGGTAACGAAGTGCCCGACCAATGGAATGGAAATAACGGACCTAAACTTTCACGTATGTTGCAGGATATCTGTCATCGCGAAGACCCGACCCGTCCGGTCACTCAGGGTATGGATGCTCCAGATGCTGTAGTCAACAATAATATGGCGGCTACTATGGACATAGCCGGATTCAATTATCGTCCCCACAAGTATCCCGAAAACTATAAGAAGCTGCCGCAACAGATTGTTTTGGGCAGTGAGACAGCTTCTACTGTCAGCTCTCGCGGTGTGTATAAATTCCCTGTGACGCGTCAGGCCATGAAGAAGTATGACGACCATCAGTCTTCATCATACGATGTGGAACACTGCGGATGGTCTAACTTGCCCGAAGACGACTGGATTTGGCATGATGACAAACCATGGGCTATCGGAGAATTTGTATGGACAGGTTTTGATTATCTGGGCGAGCCGACACCTTATTATACTGATTGGCCCAGTCACTCTTCTTTATTTGGCATCATTGACCTTGCCGGTCTGCCGAAAGACCGTTACTATCTCTACCGCAGCCATTGGAATAAGGATGAAGAGACTCTTCATATCCTTCCTCATTGGACATGGCCGGGACGGGAAGGAGAAGTTACTCCGATTTTTGTCTATACCAACTATCCTTCGGCAGAAGTGTTTATCAACGGTAAGAGTCAGGGTAAGCGTACTAAAGACTTGAGCGTTACTCCTGAAAATAGTGCTGATTCAGCATCTACAGCCAACTTTAAACGCCAGCAACGTTATCGCCTGATGTGGATGGATACGAAGTATGAACCGGGAACAGTAAAAGTAGTGGCTTATAATGACAAAGGAGAAGCTGTTGCCGAAAAGGAAATTCACACTGCCGGCAAGCCCGACCATATCGAACTGGTAGCCGACCGTAACGAAATCAAGGCAGATGGTAAGGACTTGTCATTTGTAACTGTAAGAGTAGTAGACAAGGACGGTAATTTGTGCCCTGATGCTCAACATCTTATCAAATATTCGGTGAAAGGGGCAGGAACTTATCGTGCCGGAGCTAATGGCGACCCTACATCAATAGAGCTTTTCCATCTTCCACAGATGAAAGTTTTCAATGGAATGATGACCGCCATTGTCCAAAGTACCGATAAGCCGGGCGAAATAACATTGACCGCAACCGGTAAAGGACTTAAATCAGGTAAGTTGGTTTTAATGAGTAAGTAAAGAGATTTGTTTAAATTCCCTCTATCTGTGCCCCGCTTGATTTTATTAAGCGGGGCTTTTTATATTAAAATAGTTAGAAAATAATTCGGGATATCTGCAGTTAGCTCTGAAAAAGTTGCTAAATTTGTTCCCATATTTAATATGCTGTTTAGAAATCTTAATATTTTATTACTATATTATGTTGACCCAAATCATAAACGCGAAGATACTTACCCCTCAGGGATGGTTAAAGGACGGTTCGGTCCTGATGCGTGACAACAAAATTTTAGAAGTAACAAATTGTGACCTGGCTGTTATCGGAGCTGAACTGATTGACGCCAAAGGTATGTATGTAGTTCCCGGCGGTGTGGAAATCCACGTTCATGGCGGTGGTGGCGGAGACTTTATGGAAGGTACCGAAGAGGCTTTCCGTACAGCTGTTAACGCCCACATGAAACACGGTACTACCAGTATTTTCCCAACTCTTTCTTCATCTACCGTGCCGATGATTGAAGCGGCTGCCGAAACCTGTACCAAGCTGATGGCAGAGCCTGACAGTCCGATACTTGGTCTTCATCTTGAAGGACATTACCTTAACATGAAGATGGCAGGCGGCCAGATGCCTGAAAACATAAAAGACCCGGATCCAAAGGAATATATCCCTATTGTAGAGAAGTGGGGCTGTATCAAGCGTTGGGATGCTGCACCCGAATTGCCGGGTGCCATGCAGTTTGGTAAGTATATCACAGGAAAAGGCATCTTGGCTTCTGTGGCACATACACAAGCCGAATATGAAGATATCCGTGCAGCCTGGGAGTCCGGTTATTCTCATGCTACACATTTCTATAATGCGATGCCGGGCTTCCATAAGCGTCGTGAGTATAAATATGAAGGTACAGTAGAAAGTATCTATCTGATAGACGATATGACAGTGGAAGTGGTAGCCGATGGTATTCATGTTCCTCCTACTATCTTGCGCCTGATATATAAGATTAAGGGTGTGGAACGTGCTTGTGTTATTACCGATGCTTTGGCATGTGCCGCCAGTGAAAGCAATGTAGCTTTTTGACCCTCGTGTCATTATCGAGGATGGTGTGTGCAAATTGGCCGACCGTTCTGCTTTGGCAGGCAGTGTGGCTACCATGGACCGTTTGATCCGTACCTTGGTGCAAAAGGCAGAAATCCCATTGGAAGATGCTGTTCGTATGGCTTCGGAAACTCCGTCCAAGATTATGGGAGTATATGACCGCAAGGGCTCACTTCAGAAAGGCAAAGATGCCGATATCTTGATTCTTGACCAGGACTTGAATATCCGTGCCGTATGGGCAATGGGCAAGCTGGTAGAAGGAACTTATACTTTGTAAGAACCGGCTGAATAAGAACGGAAACAGGACTTTATAAAATCTCCTTTCACACCAAACGGATTATAATTCTATTGATTTACAATTTGTTACGGTGAAAGGAGATTTTCTTTAATTATAAAAACAATGCATTATGAACAAATATTTCTTTAGGTTTTCATTCTATTTTTTCATGGCAGTTCAGTGGTAAAACCACTGTTATGTTTGTTTCATCATGATAGATGAATCAGCTTTTAGTATTGCATAATATATCTTCTTCTATCTCTTCTGTTGTTTCTTCATGGTATTCTTTGTAAATAACCCCTTCGTTCAGATAGTGGATAATATCACATATTTCCCTTAACGAGGCAATGAGATGTGAGGAAATAATCACCGTCTTTTCTTTTGCTTTCAGTTGCCGGATGAGTCTTTTCATCAGGATACATCCCTTCAAGTCCACCCCATTGAACGGCTCGTCAAGAATAAATACGTCATTGTTTTGCAACAATAATGCCATAAATCCCAGTTTCTTTTTCATTCCGGTAGAATATTCGGCAGCATACCTGTCAAGGGGCAGTTGGAAAATTTCATTTAAATGTTGAATGGTGGGTGTATTGACCGGCAGACCTTTGGCCTTCATACAGAATTCCAAGTGTTCAAGACCCGTGATTTGGGAATAAAAGAAGCTGGATGCAGACAGATAACCTGTTTTTAAAGTTTTGCTTTTGGTTATGCTTCCGGTATAATCATAGATTCCCATTATACAATTGAATAAAGTAGTCTTTCGGCTCCATTCTCGCCCACCAAGCCATATATTTTTCCGGGGTGATACTCCAAATGAATGCCGTTTAATACTTTGACCTTACCGAAACTTTTATGTAAATCATTCACTTCTATCATAATAATCTTTTTAAGCGTTTGTGCGCATGGCAGGTCAGCAATGCTGTAAGTGCTATGCCGGGTATAAAAATAATTGGAACAAAAAGAGAGCCTAAATAAAAAGGCATTAATATACTTAATTGCACAATAAACAGCAATAGGGGGGATGGGATGATATGGCGCAACATACCGATGCCAATGGCATAAATTAAGGTGGCAGTATAATAAGATAAGAAAAAGAGGATTTCATCTTGGTCATAGGTAGACGCTATAAGCGCTAAGCTGAAAGGAATGGAGGTGATGAAAACATTCCATGCTATGCTTTTTTAGTTGGAAAAGGCATAAAGTCTTGAAATTTTTGAAATGAAGAAGATATCTGTTGTCCATTGTTTGCAGATAGCCTGACTTCCAAAATTTTTCAGACGAAGCAGCAGATACAGCTGAAACATAAAGTGCTTTTTTATTTTGATTGAGGGTACAAAGGAATAAAATATCCGGCTAAGTACCCTCTGTATTTAAAGTAGGTATTACAGGTCTGTTCTTTCCAATGCAATGATTTGTAATTTTCTTGATGTAGCAGGCAGGATTACTTTTTGCGGACGTTAAAGCATTTGTCGAAAAAGTCTTTTTTATTTTTCCCGTAAAAACTACTGTCCAGTCCTTTCCATGTCTTGGGAAATATCTTTTTAGTGAGTTCCACCTCTTCTTCAAGAATCGCAATATTATCAGTCATCAATGCCATGTTCAGTGCGCGGTTGATGCGGGAACCGGCATACCTGAGGCTGTCTGTAGCATATTCTTTTATGAGGATGGCATAGGCGGAATCGGCAGACCGATAATTTTTTGGGCGGTAAGGCTGTCTCCGAAATAATCTTCAAACATCGCTTTCATTGACCATAAGTCGGCATTGAGGGTGGATTGTTTTTCGGCTTGCCGGAGTACAGACAGAATCTCATGGTACTTTTTGCAGGCTGATAAATAACAGATTCTTCCCACATATACTTTTATATTGGTAGGGTCAATGGCTAACGCGCTGTCAAGTTTGGCCCATATTTCCTTGTCGTTTATAGATGTATGTTCACTGTCATTAAAGAAGAAAGTGCTGTCTAAAGGAGGCAACCATAGGTTCCTCGCTTCTGCTACCAGACGGTTGGCTTCTTGGGTGTGGAAGTTTTCTTCGGTAGTTACGGGGTTGGAATGGTGCTTGCATGAAACCGTAAGGGTCAATAATAAGCCAAGTAAAATAGTGGTTTTCATCAGTCTGTGTATTATGGTATTAGTTTGTTGCCAACACAAAAATAGGATAAATCTTTGGAATAACCGAGAGAAAAGGTTGAAATGTCACTGAAATGAGTATCAATAAAGCGTTTGCAGTGTCCATTGAAACCAACCGCAAAAAACAGGAAATGCAAAGGGAAGCAGTTTTATGAAGCGGAAAGGTTTTCAAATCGTTACCCGAAGCGAAATGCAATTATGAAAACACTTTGGGACATCAATCTCGCCCTCGACAACATCAAGGCGTAAATCATCACATAAAGGGCGAAGGCTTTGAATATTTTTGGGTGTTTTGAGCCGTACAACAAAATGATTTCGGATATAAAGAGTTATCTTTGTTCCCATAAATCATTTTAATAATCAGATAAGAGAAATGGCAGACGGAATTAACACATTGCGTTATTCAGACATTTTTTTGCGATGTATTTTGACGGTGGAATGAGCTGTACGCATCGAAATCATTCCCATGTATTGTTATATATTTATTCCGGTGAAATGCTAATCGAGGAAAAAAGGAAAAACTACAAGACTGCATAGAGGCGACTGTGCCTTTATCCGCAAGGATTTCAGCGTGAAGATGACTAAGCAGGCGTGGAACGGAGAGCAGTTCAAAGCTATTTTCCTGACGTTTACACCGAACTTCCTGCGTGGCTTTTACAATAAGTTAGAACCAGACTCAATTCCAAAGGATGCCCGAAGGGAGAACGTAAGCCTTTGTAAACTACCGTCCAACCGTCCCGATATCGTAAGCCTGTTCGAATCCATGACACCTTATTTCGATTCGGGTATCCAACCGTCAGAAGAGTTGTTGCAACTGAAAATGGTTGAAGGAATGTATGTATTGCTTAATACGAACAAGAATCTGTATGCTTCGGTTTTCGATTTTACCGACCCATGGAAAATTGATATTCTGAATTTCTTGGAGAACAATTACATGAATGACATATCAATAGAAGAAATAGCCAATTATACAGGACGCAGCCTTTCTACATTCAAACGGGATTTCAAAAATGCAGTACGCTTTCTCCTCGGGAGTGGCTGATTCATCGCCGTCTCGAAGCCGCTCACGAGTTAATACAGAAAGGAGAACGCAAAGTATCGGAGATTTGTTTTGATGTCGGTTTCAAGAATTTATCGCACTTCTCTAAGATTTATAAAGAAAAATATGGTACTCCCCCTACAAGGAATCTGCAACACGGAATGGGGGTTGAATTCTAAACGTGGATAACGTTGTCGTTTCGTTCGTAGGGGTGAGGTTTGCTCGCCCGCAAACAGTTTGCTTTGTGTCTTCGGGCAGTCCCTGCCCCTACAGCTGATGATTGGATAGGTCATTTTAGTTTTGACTCACTCCCTTTTTACTCCTGAACCTTGCAGCAAAGTAACTTGAGCCATATAACAAAGTCATTGTGCGGCATTCCCCTTACCTTTGCATCAGAAAACGTAAAACATGGAATGTATGAAGAATATTTTTGAAAAAGATTTGTCAGGTGAAATGGTTTCTCCCAATGAACCGGGTTATGAGGCTTTGATTAGCGATATTTTCGCAACTATCAAGACTGCGACTGAAATGAATACGGGTTATCGCACTTCCGAAGAAGTACGCGAGTATATGAAGCAGATTCTTGGCAAACCGCTCGAAAAGAGCACAACGGTATTGCCTCCGCTCTATATAGACTATGGCAAACCTATCACTATTGGCAAAGGGTGTTTCATTCAGCAATGCTGCACTTTTTTCGGTCGTGGCGGTATTACAATCGGTAACGATGTATTCATCGGTCCGAAAGTCAATCTGATAACAATCAATCATGACCCGAATCCGGAAAACCGCAGTGCAACCTATGGTCGTCCGATAGTCATAGAAGATAAGGCATGGATTGGAATCAATTCCACCATTCTTCCGGGAGTGCGCATCGGTTACGGTGCGATTGTCGGAGCAGGAAGTGTTGTGACCAAAGACGTGCCGCCGATGACAGTTGTAGCAGGTAATCCGGCTCGCTTTATTAAGGGGATTGAAGCCCGATGAATTAGAAAACATTGAAATATGAATCCTTACATCATTGTTCACATGATGACCTCTATTG
>VOFG01000557.1_pt1 | contig 128521 bp, 204 predicted proteins | sample 5384171 | NCBI WGS metagenome assembly VOFG01 (sample SAMN12384726, study PRJNA508395) | human gut metagenome | isolation source: healthy gut F | host: Homo sapiens
ACAGACAGGGGAGCCTGGGGAAAATACTTTTGATCTTTTCACTGTTTGTAAAATCTCTTTGTGCTTGCGTAACCTTTCTTCTTAGCAAAGATATAGATAACGATCATGCAGGCAAGTCCCCAGAGGATACCGGGAATATAACCAGCCATGAATAATGCTGCTACAGATGTACCGCCGCTGACCAGGGAATAAGTGATCATAACATTACTTGGCGGGATCAGAAGTCCTGTAGGAGCGGTTGCAATGTTTGCTGCTGCGGAAAAATCACGGTCATAGCCTTCTTCTTCCTCAATAGGTCCGATAATAGAACCCATAGCGGAAGCTGCTGCTGTACCAGAACCTGAGATCGCGCCAAACAGCATATTTGCTACTGCGTTTGTATGTGCTAAAGCTCCAGGGATTCTTCCGGTAAACAGCTTGGCAAAGTTAATCAGGCGGATCGCGATACCGCCCTTGTTCATCAGGTTTCCGGCAAGAATAAAGGGATCGCCAGCAAGCTGAATACGGAAATACCGGGAGAAAATCCTCTGTGCGCCGGTGAGCACGGCTGCGCCTGTATTCAAAACAGGAGAATAGCCGCAATAGAGGAAACTGCCAGGGCAACTGCAATAGGAACTCCTGCAAGAAGCATAATCACAAGGAGTACCAGGATAATAAGGCCACAGGTAACTGCTATACTACTCATAATCTAACTTCCCCCTTCTCATTAAAAAATCCTTCTTTGAAAACCTGGATCGCATTCATAGCGCTGAAGAGCATGATCAGAATACCGGTAACAGGTACGATCGTAAATATAGCCCATAGGAACACGCAGGGAAGCGGTAGTCTGGATCATGGTCAGCCTGGTAATAGAGATACCGCCATATACCAGCACAACAGCTGCCAGGGCAAAGGTTAAAGCATCGATGCAAAGCTCTAATGCTTTTCTTGCAGAACCTGTGTTTATCTGCCAGGAAGCCCATTCTCATGTGGTCTCTTTTTCCGAACACATAGCAGAAGCCAGAAGAGCCATCCATGTAAAGCTGTATGTTAAAAGCTCCTCAGATACAGTACTTGGCTTATTGAAGAAATAACGGGTTACGATCTGGTAAGTACCAATAACGGTCATAAAGCAAACAGGAAAATGATAACGATACTAAGAACGCGCATGATCCCTGCTTTGATTTTCAGCATTGTTTCCATTCTACTGTCCTCCCTTTGCTTTTTCGTTTGCTTCCTGGATGTGGTTATAGAAATCCACGATCTTCGGATTTTCCTGTAACATCTTCTCGTGAAGAGGAAGCACTTTCTGCTTAAATGCGTTTACATCTACATCAATAAACTCAACGCCCCATCTGATTAATAGCAATATCCTTTGCCTCTTCAATGCTCTTGTCCCACTCAGCCATTTCAACTTCAGTGGAAACAGCAGCAGCCTCTTTAAATACCTGATATTCTTCCGGGCTTAAGCCGTTTAAGAATTTTAAGTTGGCAACCAGCATATCCGGTACCATCTGGTGTTTATTATAGGAATAATACTTAGCTACTTCACCGTGCTTATTGTTCGTCAGTGCCAGCTCGTTGTTTTCAGCGCCATCGATAACGCCCTGCTGGATGGCAGTGTAAAACCTCACCAAAGCTCATAGGAGCTGCAGCTGCTCCAAATGCATTTACCATGGCAACACTGGCCGGACTCTGCTGTACACGGATCTTCATACCCTTTAAGTCATCCGGGGTATTGATCGGCTTTTGCCATAGAAGTTTCTGGTTCCTGCATTATACCAGGTAACCACGCGGAAACCTGCTTCATCAGTAGACTCATAAATCTTTTCCATGTAATCCGTATCCTGCATTACAGACTTGTAAACGTCCTCGGAATCAAACAGATATGGCATGCTGAAAATCTCATAAACACTTGCGAAAGTCTCCAGGTTTGCAGTACCTGCTACTACGAAGTCGATCGCACCGGTCTGAGTCAGCTCTCGATCGCTTTCTGCGCGGAACCCAGAAGCTCATTTGGGAAGATCTGGACTTCATACTTATCTCCTAAGCGTTCCTCAACATACTTCTTAAATGCCAGAAGTCCCAGATGCTCGGATGTGTTTCTGACTGGGCATGTGAAATACGGACAATGCGCTTTCCGGAAGTGACAGAACCGCAGCCGGTAAGACCAGCAACAACGGCTGCAGCCAGCACACAGGCTGACAGTTTTTTTACTAATTTCCTAACCATCATTTTCCTTTCTTTATACACTTGATAATATTTTCCTTCCCAAAAACACAAATCCCCAGGTTTTCAGGGAAGAAGTTAATTTTTAACACTTCATTAACACCTTTCCCATTATATAACCTGAGGGTTTTCCTTTGTACCGTAAATCCTTGTCATTAAGGTGGAATATTTTGTCCAAAATTCAGCCATGCGCTGATTTAAACAAGAACAAATGTTGCAAGCTTGCTTGCATAAATATGTTCTTGTTCAAATCAGCATACGGTTGACAAACCGTGCTTCTTGTTTTCATGAATATGAAAACAAGAAGATGTCATGGCTGAATTCATGCGCTAATCCGCTTCCCTATATTCAGAGGGGATCATACCTGTCACCCGTTTAAAGACTTTGGCAAAATAGTTAGAATCATAATATCCCACCTTCATACCTGCATCCTTGATACTGATATTCTTATCCTTCAGTAATCTTTTCGCTTCATTGATGCGGAAATTAGTCAGATAGGAGGTAAAATTCTGATCAAAACACTGCTTAAACAGCTTGCAGAAATAGGCATCTGAATAATTAAACTGTCTTGCAGCGTCCTGCATGGAGATCTCGTTCATATAATTTTCCCGGATATAGGTCCGTATCTTCTCTGCCACCTGATTCATCCGCTCTGTCTCCGGATCCTTTGGCGCCTCTGCATCCGGATTCCATGGCCACTGTTCTCTCCTTTTTCCGCTTCTTTCTCTGCTTCTGTCATTTCTGCCCCGTTGCCGGTGGGATTTTCTTTATTATGAACAGCTTTATCTGTCAGCCGCATGGCTTCTTCCATGACCGCTGCCAGTTCTTCCTCATCACAAGGCTTTAACAGATAATCAAGTGCCCGTATTACTATGGCACGTTTTGCATAGGAAAATTCATCATAAGCCGTTAAAAAGACAATAACACAGTCCTCATCCATACTGCGGATCTGCTCTGCTGCCTCCACACCATTTAACTCCGGCATGGAAATATCCATGATAATGATCTGGCTGTGTTCCTTCTGATATAATTCAACTGCCTCTTTTCCATCGGTTGCCTCACTGATCTGAAGGCTGTCCCCAAAACGGCGCATGAGACGTCTGGCAAGAGCCATACGCTCGATCTGTTCATCATCTGCCAAAAGCACACGATACATGCTTTTTCCTCCCTTCTGTCTCTATATTCTCCCGGAATCTTTCATGCACTTGCCTTTGCGAGAATACATCTCTATAAATCTTTCAAAATCTCCCTGATACCGGATTACTTCGTGTCCTGCACTCCCCGATTCTAAAACTCGCGATATCCTTTGGTGTAAAGGCCAGCTGTACAGCTGTTCCGCACCCTTTGTGGCTGTAAATATGCATTTCCCCGTCTTCGTACATTCCCTGACTCTGCGGTAAATATTTCCCACGCCAATGCCGATTTCATTTTCCGTACCGTCATTTAACGCAGCCCGGATCTGTTTTAACCGGTCTTCTTCCATACCAACACCTGTATCCGCCACTGAGATCCACAGCCGTCCATTATGCATCCATGTCCTTATAAAGATCCTTCCGCCTTTGCTGTCCTTAGAAAGCCCATGTTTAATGGAGTTTTCCACCAGAGGCTGCAAAACAAAGGAAGGAACTAACACTTCCAGGGTTTCCGGTGCACAGTCCGTATCATAACGGACCCGCTGGCCAAATCGCATTTTCTGAAGATACATATAATCCTGAATGATCTTAAGCTCCCGTTCTAAAAGGCATTACAGTTCCTGCGGACTTTAAATTATAGCGGAACAGGCGGCTTAAAGCTGTGATCATCTTCTCCGTCGCTGCCGCATCCTCGATCTGGGCTGTGCTGGCGATCATATTTAAGGTATTAAATAAAAAATGGGGATTGATCTGGCTCTTTAGCATCTGAAGGCGCATGTCATTTAATTTCTGCTCCATGGCATGTTTTTCTTCCATAGTGCGGATATTGTCCCTGGTAGAAGCCTTCATACGGCAGAATTCATGGACAAGGCGGCTGATCTCATCTTCCCCCTCCGTCACTACATCCGGGCCTGTAAAATCATTTTCACCGATGCGCACAGAATCGGCAGCCAGCTCCACTATAGGCTTTACAATATAACGGCTGGCCGTACGATTAAGCTGGCGCACCATCCAGAATGCTGCCATTCCACATATAAGGCTGCATACCGGTATTACCGTCAGCATATAGCGTTGCTGTTCATAGGCACGGCTTCCGCCCCGCACAGTCAGCTGCTCCAATTGCCCGGCCTGTCCTGTAAGATATTCCTGGATCGCCTTATTTTATAAACCTGGGGCATATCTTCCTCTGTCAGATGTTCTTTTCCAGAAGTCCATTTAATACGACCTCATAATTTTCATAAAGATTGCGCAGTGTCCATGTCCTGGCATACCGTTCTTTTCCAATATTCCTGTATTCAAAAGGGCAGTTCATTTAACAGCCCCTTTGTGTGCTTTGTACTTTCTTTTTTAACGTTTCCAGGCTTTCATCAGAACGCTCCTGGATATATTTATCAAAAGCTGCGCTTTCTTCGTCCATAGATGTCCAGAATGCAAGGCTCTGGGAATTATCCTTTAAAATACTTCCAAAGCCGCCAAGTCCGAAAAAAAGCTACCAGCATATTGGCTGCAATGGACAAAAACACCACCGCGCCAGCCGAAAAGGTAAGATATTTCAGTTTTTTTCCTGCAGCGGAAGCCGGAACCATTTCTTCATCCATTTCTCCTTCTTTTATATAATCCTTTTCTTTCTTAATCATGTTTTTGGCGGGTCCCAAGTTCAAAAATCCTCCTGCAAGCAAGCTTGCATCGGATTTATGACCTTTTGATCCTGATATCATTTTATATTAATTTGCAGAATTTTAAAAGATAGGAAAGCGTAAAAATACTCCGGCAAACTTATCAGATATCTGCCGGAGCTGTTTTTCTTCAAAATTTTAACTTATAATTTCTGATCCTTATCTGATGGCACGTATACCGCAATATCCTCGATCTGACATCCAAGTATCCTGCACAGATCATTGATTGTCCTCATTGAAATATCCTGGTTGTGCTTTTAAACGGTGCAGAGTGCTGTCTGATATATGATGCTTCTTGGTCAGTGTATACCAGCTTTCCTCTGATATTTCCAGTGTTTTCCAAAACGGTGAATAATCGATCATCCTATGCCTTCTCCTGTAACCCCTTCTTAATAGGTCAAGCATAAGTTAGATTTTACATCTTGAATATCTTCGTAATAACGAATATACTATAGGTATTATGATGTATAAAAAAGTACTCATGGAGGTGGGGGTATATGAGTTGGTATACAAAAAAGAAGAGATTGAAAAGCTGCTAGAAGACGAAGAACTGAGAAAACGCATCGCCCGGTTCGTTACCATGTCAGGTGAGGAATTTTTTTGATGAAGTATACACCCATCTTTCCCCTGAAGAGCTGGAAGAATACCTGGAGGAAAATCCCAGTGAAAGAAAATATATGAAGCTGTATGAATAAAGCTTCCCCCAAGATCAACTATAAAAAGTTTTCTGGGATATTATAGTATGATAAAGGACGGTCTGTCAGATGACAAACCGTCCTTCTTCTGGTTCTTCTTTAAAATAATCTTTATACTCTACCTCTATTGCATGACGCATACGCTTCATACTGTAATAAAGATGATCCTTTAATGCCTTTTCCAAACCCTTTTCATCTTTCTCACAGAGCAGCCGAAACAATTCTTCATGTTCCTCAGTAATCCGGTTAAAGTCCGTTTCCGTTGTGAAATCCAACATTCTGAATCTGGTATAATGCAGCTGCTGGGCCTGAAGCATTTCCCACAATGTCTGTCTTTTCACAGCCCCAAACCAGATGGAATGAAGCTGTGCATCCATACGGTAAAAAGTGCTCAGGTTCAAACCCCGGTGTCTGGATCAGTGCCTTCTGCATAGCAATGGCATGACGGATCTCTTCCATTACCATAGGATTCTGGACTTCCAGAAAATCCCGCAGTACCATGGTCTCCACTGCTACACGCATATAGATCATCTGCTTGATATTATCCAGACTTAGCAGTGTCACATAAGTTCCCCTGTAGGAACTGTCTCCACAAATCCCTGCTCCTGGAGCAGACGCAGGGCATCACGCACCGGGGTCCTTGAAACCCCGAAGCGCTCACAGATCTCATTTTCACTGACCATGCGCCCCGGTTCCAATTTCAGATCTAAAATTTCTCTTTTTAATGTCTCAAATACCTGCTCGCCGCGGTTTTTGAAATTTGTCCCACTCATTCAGTTAATTTCCTGTCTTTCTTAAAGTGCATCCTGTTATTTAGGCTGCTTGCCAATGTAAGCCAGAATACCACCATCTACATACAGTACCAGACCATTAACAAAGTTGGAAGCATCGGAAGCAAGGAATACTGCCGGACCACCCAGATCCTCTGCATCGCCCCAGCGTCCTGCAGGAGTCTTGCTTACGATAAACTGGTCAAATGGATGTCTGGAACCGTCTGGCTGGATCTCACGAAGAGGTGCAGTCTGAGGGGTTGCAATATAACCAGGTCCGATACCATTACACTGGATGTTGTATTCGCCGTATTCAGATGCAATATTCTTGGTCAGCATCTTTAAGCCGCCCTTTGCAGCTGCATAAGCAGATACAGTTTCACGTCCCAGTTCACTCATCATAGAACAGATGTTAATGATCTTTCCGTGTCCTTTCTTGATCATGCCCGGGATAACAGCCTTAGATACGATAAATGGTGCATTTAAGTCTACATCAATAACCTGTCTGAACTCAGCTGCGCTCATCTCGCACATCGGAATACGTTTAATGATACCTGCATTGTTTACCAGGATATCGATCACACCTACTTCTTTTTTCAATCTGTGCTACTAATGCATTTACAGCCTCTTCATCAGTAACATCGCATACATAGCCATGAGCCTTGATGCCCTCTGCCTCATATGCAGCCAGGCCCTTATCTACCAGCTCCTGTTTGATATCATTAAATACGATCGTTGCGCCAGCACCTGCCATTGTCTTTGCGATCGCAAAGCCGATCCCATAAGATGCGCCTGTGATCAGTGCTACTTTACCTTCCAGTGAAAAGTTGTTTTAAATAGTCTGCCATTTTCCAATTCCTCCTGCTCGTTTTATGTACTCCCAAAATTCCAGAATACATTTTGTTTTAACTTTTGTTTGTATTTGGATTTATTTCGATACTTTTTGTATACAAGTCTGTATATCTGTATACAGACTAGCAAATATATCTCTGGAAAACAATGGGAATAGTTTACAAAAAAATCCTATGTTTTCTATGCACTTTTACGAATTACATTGCATTTAAACCTTCTTTTCGTTATACTGAAAGAGTTGAACTACAACAAACTATAATCTCTTTACAAATGAGAGGAGGATTTTTCTTTGAGTAAAAATATTCTTGTAGGTCAGTCCGGCGGACCTACCGCAGTGATCAACGCCAGTCTTTACGGCATCATCAAAGAAGCTGCTGCACATTGTGACAAGGTCGGACATGTTTACGGCATGATCAATGGTATCGAAGGTTTTCTTTCCGGACATGTAATGGACCTTTCTGCTGAATTATCAGACGAAGATTTAGAGCTTTACGTCTTACACCGGCTGCCTATCTTGGTTCCTGCCGTTATAAACTTCCGGAAAATCTGGATGCTTCCGTATACACCCTTCTTTTGAAAAATTTGAACAGTTAAATATCGGTGCTGTTTTCTATATCGGCGGAAATGATTCCATGGATACTGCTGACAAGCTTTCCCGCTGGGCAGCCAATAACCATAAAGACATTTCCTTTATTGGTGTCCCTAAGACCATTGACAATGACCTTCCTGTTACTGATCACACCCAGGATATGGCAGCGCAGCCCGCTATGTTGCTTCCACCGTCCGTGAGATCGTTCTAGATGCCTCTGTTTACCAGCAGCCGGCCGTTACCATTGTAGAGCTTATGGGCCGTCACGCAGGCTGGGTCACTGCAGCCAGCAGTCTTGCCCGCAAGTTCGAAGGAGACAATCCTCTCCTTATTTATATGCCGGAAGCTCCATTTGAAATGGAAAGCTTCTTTACTGACCTGGAAAATGCTTTAAGCAAGAGTACTGCCGTTGTAGTATGTGTATCGGAAGGTATCCGCGATGCTTCCGGAAAATTCATCTGCGAATACTCCACTGAAGCCCAGTTAGACACCTTCGGCCATAAGATGCTCACCGGCTGCGGAAAGCTTCTGGAAAGCTATGTGCGCAACCGCTTTGGAGTAAAGGTACGCTCTGTAGAGTTAAATGTAAACCAGCGCTGCAGCAGCCTGTTTGCTTTCTCTTACAGATATCAATGAGGCTGATATGGCTGGACGCACCGCTGTAAAATGCGCCTTAGAAGGCGTTACCGGAAAAATGATTACCTTTAACCGCACAGACAATAATGAATACAGTCTGAATATGGTCTGGTAGATGTGTGCGATGTATGTAATAAGGAAAAGCCATTCCCAGCTGAATGGATCACCGGCAATAACAACGACATTTCCCCTGAATTTGCAAAATACGCACTGCCTCTGATCAAGGGCGTGCCAGAACATGTATTTGAAGACGGTGTACCGAAATATCTGTACAGAAAATAAAAATAACCGTAAATTTTCCCCGCTCGGTGAGCGGGATTTTTGATGTAAACTGCAGCCTCAGACTTACAGGCGGAGATTTAGCGCTTTTTATAAAAATACCGCAGCCCCGGCATTATATTGCCGGAAACTGCGGTATTTTTTATTGCTGTATTTGATGCCATTTTATTTCCTGCCAACAGGCAGGAAACAGATTTCTTTATACTTACGTTTTCCATCCCGTCAGAGGGACTTAGACCGATCCCATGCTTACGCACTCTGCTGTCTGCTTTTCCCGGACTATCCCCAGGTTAATTACTTGCTCATCTTCTCAACAGCTTCAAATAAACCGTTCAGATAAGTTGCACCCAGTGCTCTGTCGTACAGACCATATCCTGCACGTCCTGTTTCGCCCCAGATCGTACGTCCGTGGTCAGGTCTTACATAGCCGTCAAAGCCATTGTCTACCAGTGCTTTAACGATTCCGAACATATCAAGGGAACCACAGCTGGAAAGGTGTGCTCTCTCCTCGAAACCATTATCCAGAACAGCTACGTTTCTTAAATGTGCAAAATGGATACGTCCCATTGCTGCATACTTAGCTGCCATCTTTACTACATCGTTCTTTCCAGAGCATCCTAAAGAACCGGTGCAAAGTGTAATACCATTATGCTTGTCATCAACCAGCTTTAAGAAACGGTCCAGGTTCTCTTCGCAGGTAATGATTCTTGGAAGTCCGAAAATACTCCAGCATGGATCATCCTCATGGATCGCCATATTTACATCACACTCAGCAGCTACCGGGATTACTCTCTCCAGGAAATACTGTAAGTTGTTCCATAAATCATCTTCGCTTAAGTTGTTGTACTCAGCAACTACTGCCTTTAAGCCTTCTCTTGTGTAGCTGGAGTCCCAGCCTGGAAGAGTTAAGTCGCTGTCACTGTTTAAAGGATTTACAGCATCTACCTGCTCCTGATAGTAAACCAGTGAAGTAGATCCGTCAGCCAGCACATGGTCTAACTGGGTTCTTGTCCAGTCAAATACAGGCATAAAGTTATAGCAGATACATTTAATTCCTGCTTCAGCAACACGGCGGATATTCTCGCAGTAATTTTCGATGTATTTATCTCTGGTTGGCTTGCCTAACTTAATATCCTCATGAACCGGGATACTTTCAATTACATCAAAACCAAGACCAGCGTCCTCAACCTGCTTCTTTAACTTCGCAATGCTTTCGCGACTCCATACCTCACCAACATGAACATCGTAAACTGCAGTTACGATAGACTGCATACCTGGGATCGGCGGATATTCTCCAGAGTCACCTTGTCATCTTCTCCGTACCATCTGAATGATAATTTCATTGAAACTTCCTCCTTTAAACATTATATATTTAAGCTTTAACATCATTATATACTTAATATGATGTTGGGGTCAAAAAATATTTTGACCTCTCTGATACTAGAATTGTTACGTGCTTTGCGCTCCCGCAATTCTAAAAACACATCATCTAAATCGATTGCAAAAGATAATACCTTAGTATCTTACACAGGTACCATTTATACTATGAATTATACCAGAACTTCCGTTTTCGTCCATAGTCATAATTGTTGTGCATATTGCAAAAGTTGTTGTTTGTGTTATACTGAGTGTGATACGGAAAAATCAAAAATATCTTTCCTTACATGGGAGGTTTTTACGTGAAACAGATTTCCATGGATTTCAATAAACGGCAATACATGCGGCCGGTAGATTTTTGAGCTCTTTTTATTATAATGATACTGAGCTACGCTCTGTTGCCTCTCATCACCATGATTACTGCGAATTTTATTTTTTCTGGAAGGAAATGTCAAATACCACATCGGTGATGCCATATACAAACTTTCCTACGGTGACTGCCTGCTGATTCCCGGGAATCCCCCATTTTCCGGAATTTCTCTCCTTTGACCAGCCATACCGCCGTTTTGTGCTCTGGCTGAACCGGCCTTATTATGAAAAACTCCATAAACAGGATGCTGACCTGACCTATTGCTTTGACACTGCTGCCTCTAACCAGATTCACCGCATTCCTACCGACCGTATTACAGCACAGGATATCCAGGGAAAGCTGATGGATCTGTTAGAGGAAAATAGTTCTGAGCGTATCTTTCATGCCCAGGCAAGCGAACTGATGGCTATGTCTTTCCTTGTATACATTAACCGGCTTCTTTACAGCAGTCTCCACGAACATTCCAGGTATTTGAAAATGCCCTTTACTTAAAAATATGTGACTATATCCATCAGAATCTGGAAGATGATTTAAGTCTGGAACGGATCGCAGCAAATTTTTTATGTGAGTAAATACCACATTGCCCACATTTTCAAAGATAATATGGGAATTTCCCTGCATCAGTATATATTAAAAAAGCGGCTTCATGCCAGCCGCCAGGCGATCCTCTCCGGCGAACCTATCAGCCGTATTTTTTTCCACAATATGGTTTTAAAGATTACACCAGCTTTTTCCGTGCTTTTAAAAAGAATACGGGATCTCACCAAAGAATACAGGGAGCAGCACCGGCTGATCAGAACCGAACCATAAATACAAAAGGAATTTGTAGAGATGATAGAATAATTATTTTGGAATAAAAAGGTATGAAGCACCATAGAAGTAATACAATTATGGTCAAAAGGATAAATTATTGATATAATATACGTAGTCATAAAGATTTAAGAGTGAAAAGAAAGAAGGTGTATCTATGCCAGAAATTTCGTTGTTTTATGGAATATACGTATTATGAAGATCACAATCCACCACATTTTCATGCAGAATATAATGGAAATAAAGCGATTGTAGATATTATCGAAGCAAGAGTAATAAAAGGGCTTTACCATCCAGGCAGTTAAAACTGATATTAGCATGGTGTGTGATACATCAGGATGAACTGATGCAAAACTGGGAGCTGTCCAAAGATGGACTTCCGCTTAATAGGATTAATCCATTAGTGTAGGAGGCAGATATGTTTTATGATATTGTGCAGGTAATTCCTAATGAAGACTATACCGTATATGTATATTTTGAAGATGGAAAGATTGTATGCTATGATGCTAAAACGTTATTGAAAAAGAAAGTTTTTGAACCATTGAAAGATATTAAATTTTTTATGAATGCATGCACTATTTTGAATGGGACATTGGCATGGGATGTTACTGGAACCAGAGATTGCACTAAGTGTCTGGATATAGATCCAGAGATGTTGTATGGGTTGGAAAATGTAAGTGAAAAGATTTGCATAAGGAGTTGCCGTCATTCAATGGCGGCAATTATTGTATAGATAAAAACAATATAACAAAAGGAATTTATACACATGAACATGCCTGACTATACAAACTGTACACTCTGTCCCAGAATGTGCCATGTAAACCGCAATGTGACCACAGGCTACTGCGGCTGCTCCAGTCACATTTCAGCGGCCAGAGCCGCCCTTCATAACTGGGAGGAACCGGTGCTTAGCGGACCGGAAGAAGAACCAGGGAGGCAGCGGCGCTGTCTTTTTCTCCGGCTGTACCTTACGGTGCTGTTTCTGCCAGAACTCAGTACTCAGCAAAGACCATTTTGGTAAAGAACTGACCGTGCACGAACTGGGAGATGCTTTTTTGCGTCTTCAGGACAAAGGCGCTTACAATATCAATCTGGTAACGCCTACCCAGTTTTTTTCCGGATATTATTAAAGCACTGGATCTGGTCCGCCACAAGCTGCATATTCCTGTAGTCTGTAATTGTGGCGGCTATGAACGCCCCCCAGATTATTTCCCAGCTAAAGATTATATTGATATCTGGCTTCCTGATTTTAAATATTTTGACAATGAACTGGCTTTTCGCTATTCAAAGCAAAAGATTACTTTGAACAGGCCTCTGCTTCTATCGCCCAGATGATACCAGACCGGCGCACCCGATATACGCTCCATCCTTCCTCTGTCCCCGGCAGACCGGATTTTCCATTAATGACCAAAGGCGTCATTATCCGCCACATGGTCCTTCCCGGACATAAGGATGATTCCATCCGGTTGCTTTACTGGATCCACCAACATTTTCCGGAGCACCACTACCTGGTAAGTCTGTTAAGCCAGTACACTCCTTATACCAAAAATCCGGACTATCCCCAGTTAAACCGCCGGATTACTTCTTATGAGTATAACAAAGTAATAGATACTGCCCTGGAGCTTGGCATGACTGACGGTTTTATGCAGCAAAAAAGCAGTGCGAAAGAAGAATACACACCGCCTTTTAATCTGGAAGGGCTGTAAAATGAAAGCCTAGTTGCCAATACGTCCTTGCGTGCAAGCACGCAGTCCGCATAGCCGCTTGGAGCCAATATTCGTAATAAAATAAGACGGATATCGAATCTTTGATTAACCACTTCGCGATTACGATATCCGCCTTCTGACTATCTCGTCCATTGGACCAAGCCTCTCTTTTCTGAAACATTTGTTTTTCGTTTCTTTTCTCTATATTCAATTGTGTGCCTCATTTCTTTCTCTTCCGCTTTTCTTTTCTCACTCTTTCTTTTTATATTTCTTTCTATCTGGTAATCTTCTTTTCGTTCTAACCATACTTTCTCGTCATATGACCAAACCGAAAACTGGATTTTCCAATTTTGTACTCTTCTCTTTTCGATACTCTTACGGATAGTTTTTTAAGTAAGCGGTTTTTAAAAAGATTGAGGTTTGTCCTAGTCTCATTTATAAATCACATCTTTTATAAATGAAACAATGTTATCCTTCTGGTGGTCCGTACCTCCTTTTCTTAGATTTTTTCGAAACTGATTGTCTACAATTTCTTTTTTTATTTATTTTTTTGTTCTTTTGTTGTCTTTAATATACCAGATATCTTGTATTTTGTCAATACTATTTTAGAATTAATTCTATATTTTTAGCATATTTTAAAATTGTATTTATTGATTATAATTATTTATATTTTTTGTACATTTAATACTTTTATTTTGTATTCAAAACGTATTTATCAGAATATTTTATTAAGTTTTCACCATATGTATCGCGCAATAAAAAGACCCCCGAAAAGGATCTTACACTGCATCTTTTTTCGGGAATCTTTTTCGTATTTTATAATATGTAAACATATGAGCTGAAGCCGTTATGATCCAGGAAACCGGATAGGACAGATAAAGCACTTCAAGGGTCCGGCAGGAAGCAAAGATCGTAAAGATCCAGAATACACGGAAGCCGCAGGCTCCTGTTAAGGATACGATCATTGGAAGTACAGAATATCCCAGACCTCTTAAACTTCCTACCATACAATCCATAAGACCGCACAGAAAATAGGTACCTGCAGATAATACGCAGTCTGCGCATGCCAAAGGCAAGTACCTCCGGATCGGAAGAATAGATACTTAAAAGTCCTTTTCCTCCAAATACAGCTCCCAGTCCCAGGATCAGACCTACTACTGTTACAACTCCCAGACAGATATTTTTGATCTTGTCAATACGGCTGTATTTTTACCGCCCAGGTTCTGGCTGGTAAAGCTTAAGCTGGTCTGGTATACAGCATTCATAGCCGTGTATACAAAGCCTTCAATATTGGCAGAGGATGTATTTCCTGCCATGGCAATAGAGCCGAATGAGTTTACAGATGACTGGATCAGCACGTTGGAAATGGAGAAGATCGCCCCTGCATACCTGCCGGCAGACCCATGCGTACGATCTGTTTCAATTTTTCAGGTACAACGCGCAGCTTGGAAAGATGAAGCTTCATAGCTCCCTTTCCTTCATCAGGCTGCGGATGCATCAGGCCCGCAGACACACATTCAGAAATAACGGTTGCCCAGCCAACGCCATCTACGCCCATTCCCAGCTGTATTACAAAAAACAGGTTCAAAACTACATTTACAGCTCCGGCTGCAAATAAAAAGTACAACGGACGTCTGGTATCCCCCACTGCCCTTAAAAGAGCTGCGCCGAAGTTATAGATCATCAGCACCGGCATCCCAAAGAAATAGATCTTCAGGTACAATGCCGCCTGATCCAGTACATCATCCGGTGTTCCCATAAGGGTAAGCATCGGCCTTGAAGCAGTTTCTCCCAGAAGCACCAGAAACAGACCGCTTAATATAGCCATCATAATAGCTGTGTGGACTGTATCCTGAATATCTTTTTTCCTTCTGGCCGCCATAATATCTGGCAGCAAGAACATTGACACCTACTGATAATCCCACAAATACATTGATCATTAAATTGATCAGTGAGGCGGTAGAACCAACAGCTGCCAGTGCTGTACTTCCCGCAAACCTTCCTACTACAATGATGTCTGCCGCGTTAAAAAGCAGCTGAAGAATACCGGAAAGCATAAGGGGAACTGAAAAACAAGGATCTTGCCCAGAAGTGGGCCGTTACACATATCTATTTCATATGATTTTTTTCATTCTACGCATGCTCCGCTTCCATCCAGCCTGCGGCCATCTATGGTACAATTGCTCATCATCACACCATCAGAAAGGTTCAGATAATAGGTATGCCCCATAGATTCCTGCCAGCCTGTCAACATATATCCATCTGTACCAAACAGATACCATTTTTTCATTGATCTTTGCCCAGGAAGTGAGATAATCCCCCTGATACAGATAACGCCAGCCTTTACATCCTTCTCCCATTTTCCCAGATGGATATTCCTGTAACCAGCCATATCACTTTCTGGAACAGCAGTAAAATAATATTCCTTCCGCTCATCCTCTGTGGAAAATTCCACCATGTAACAACGTTCCAGAGAGTCATATACATCCCCCGATGCTTTTTCACGGCTAAAGGTCTCCGGACGGATGACAGGATAATGTTCCCCTTCTTTCAGACCATAGACTCTGCATTCTAAGTTTTTCTCTGTACCACCATTATAGGTGATCAGATAATAACTTAAGGTCACATCTCCCAGATCTACCTGGTCTGTATTTTTTGTAATCGTAAATGTATCATTTTCACAGGTACGATTACCCATTACATAAGAAGTATATCCGTCATAAACAGGTGTCTGCCTGTTGTTTATATCCATATGAAGGGTGAGTGGTACATCTTTCTTAAAGGAAGAACCTGCTTGAGAAGAGAAGGTACTTCCCACAGCAAAGGCTGCTGCAAGAAGCAGTGTCATATAGTTTTTCACCAAGCATCCTCCTCTCATTTATCTTACTTCAAAATAACTTTCTTAAAGTTCTTCTTTCCGCGCTTGATCACAACACCATCACCTGCAAACTGTTCTTTTGCAAATACTGCCTTGATATCCTTGATCTGTGTTCCGTCAGCAGATACACCGCCCTGTTCTACATTTCTTCTTGCCTCAGAACGTGATGCGGCCAGTCCTGATTTTGTAAGAACAGTTAAAATGTCGATATTTCCATCTGTGAAATCTTCTTCACCCAGTTCACAGGTTGGCATATTTTCGGTATTAGCGCCGCCTGCAAATAATGCTTTGCACCTTCCTGTGCTTTTGCAGCCTCTTCTTCCCCATGTACCAGCTTGGTCAGTTCGTAAAATGCAAGGATCTCTTTTGCCTTATTTAACTGGCTTCCTTCCCACTTGTCCATTTCATCGATCTGCTCTAATGGCAGGAAAGTAAGCATACGCAGGCACTTAAGTACATCAGCGTCACCTACGTTTCTCCAGTACTGGTAAAAATCAAATGGAGAGGTTTTTCAGGATCCAGCCATACAGCACCTGACTGGGTCTTGCCCATCTTTTTACCTTCGGAGTTTAATAACAGGGTAATGGTCATAGCATGAGCATCTTTGCCCAGCTTACGGCGGATCAGCTCTGTACCGCCTAACATATTGCTCCACTGGTCATCACCGCCGAACTGCATGTTGCAGCCATAGCGCTGGAACAGCTCATAGAAGTCATAGCTCTGCATCAGCATGTAGTTGAACTCTAAGAAGCTTAAGCCTTTTTCCATTCTCTGCTTGTAGCACTCTGCACGGAGCATATTATTAACGGAGAAATGAGGACCTACTTCCCTTAAAAATTCAATATAATTTAAGTTCATCAGCCACTCAGCATTGTTTACCATCAGGGCTTTTCCATCAGAGAAATCAATGAAACGGCTCATCTGCTTTTTGAAGCAGTCACAGTTGTGCTGGATGATCTCAGGTGTCATCATCTTACGCATATCAGTACGTCCTGATGGATCTCCTACCATACCAGTACCGCCTCCTATCAGGGCGATCGGCTTATTTCCAGCCATCTGAAGACGTTTCATCAGGCACAGTGCCATGAAATGTCCTACATGAAGACTGTCAGCAGTTGGGTCAAAACCAATATAGAAAACTGCTTTCCTTCGTTTACCATTTTACGGATTTCTTCTTCATTTGTTACCTGGGCGATAAGACCTCTGGCAACTAATTCTTCATAGATCTGCATTTTTTCTTTCCTTTCATTACCATCCCGTATACGTTTTCAGATACTATTTCTAATCTGATTGCACATAAAAACATATTTTTTCAAATCCGCATCCTACGTGATTTTCATATTTACAAGGAACAAGGAGTATAACATATTTTTTCTTTCATTCCTGATTATTAAATGTTACAGTTCAGCCATGACATCTTCTTGTTTCCATATTCATGAAAACAAGAAGCACGGTGGGTTCACCATATGCTGATTTGGATGAAAAAGTGCTTATGCAAGCAAGCTTGCAACACACTTTCTCCTTCAAACCAGCGCATGGCTGAACTGTAACTATTAAAATAAAAAAGCTCCGTCCACCTAAAGGACGAAGCATAAAGATCCGTGTTACCACCTTAATTTACAGACAGCTCACACTGTCTGCCTTAAAAGGTACGCTCTTTCGAGGATACCCTGGTACTATAACGTGTACCGCCTCCGTTGCAGCCTACTAAACGATCTTATCATTATTCAGTGCAAAGCTCAGGGATGTATTCATATCCTGCTTTCCATGCGCCCTCTCATCAGCCGGCTGCTTTCTGTATGCTTTTTGCAGAAAATTACTTGTTCCCATCATTGCCAAGTCATGAAATTAAGGCTATTATAGGCAGTTATCCTATTTTTGTCAATGGGATTTTTTGCGTTGCAACTTTCCCAAAAGTTATACTATAATGAGTCCTAAAGAAAATTGAGCCATACTAAAAGTTACATCGGGAGGATAAAGACCAATGAGTTTCACACTTGTAAATGAACTTCCAAGCCCGCAGAGATCTTAGAGCAGTTTCCTCTGCCTGAAAAGCTGGCAGCTTTAAAAGCTGAAAGAGATGAAGAGATCAAAAAGTAATTACCGGAGAAAGCAATAAATTCCTTGTTATCATCGGACCTTGCTCCGCTGATAATGAAGATGCTGTCTGCGACTATACAAACCGTCTTGCAAAGGTTCAGGAGAAGACCAAAGACAGACTTCTCATTGTTCCAAGAGTTTACACCAATAAGCCAAGAACCACAGGCGAAGGCTATATGGGCATGCTCCACCAGCCTGATCCTGAGAAAAAGCCGGATATGCTCCAGGGGATCATTTCCATCCGTCATATGCACATGAAGGTATTCGCGAGACCGGAATGTCCACTGCTGACGAAATGCTGTATCCGGATAACCTTCAGTATCTGTCCGATATTATGTCCTATATCGCAGTTGGCGCCCGTTCTGTTGAAAACCAGTATCACCGTCTGGTAGCCAGCGGCTGTGACGTACCGGTGGGCATGAAAAATCCTACCAGCGGCGATCTTAGCGTTATGTTAAACTCTGTTGTAGCAGCCCAGCTGCCTCATGATTTTATCTTCCGCGGTGACGAAGTTTCCTGCCCCGGAAACCCATTGGCACATACCATTCTGCGCGGTGCTGTAAACAAGCATGGCCAGTGCATCCCTAACTACCATTATGAGGACCTGCACCTGCTCTTTGAGCTTTACTCAAGAGAAACTTAAAAAGAACCCGGCCTGCATCGTAGATACCAACCATTCCAACTCCAACAAAAAAGTATGCAGAACAGGTACGTATCGCAAAGAAGTTCTCCACAGCCGCCGTCATTCTGATGATATCCGTCATCTGGTAAAGGGTCTGATGATCGAAAGCTACATCGAGCCAGGAAACCACAAGATCGGCGAACACTGCTACGGACAGTCCATTACCGACCCATGTCTGGGCTGGGATGAGTCTGAAAAGCTGCTGTATGATATTGCTGAAATGGCAGATTAAAAATAATCGTTAAAAAAACTCCGTTCCTGATATATGAGCAGGACGGAGCAATATTTTAGCTACCCGTTATGGACATTTTAGTATTTTTTCCATTGCCCGGCCGACCGGGCATTTTGCGGAACTATGATTATGATGCCAGTGCTGTGATCCCGAAGTATGCCAGCACCACAATACCTAAAATAATACGATAATAACCAAAGAATTTAAAATCATGCCTGCGCACATACCCCATTAAGAACTGGATAGAGTATACAGATACGCCAAATGCAACAAGCATTCCCAGAATGGTGTAAAAAATCTGCCCGGTCAGGGCATTGCCTTTATGAAAAACTTTACAAGCTTTAAAAGCTGGCCCCGAACATGACCGGGATCCCTAAAAAGAAGGAAAATTCAGCTGCCGCACTCTCTGGAACAGCCAAGTACCATGGCTCCTAAAATCGTAGATCCGGAACAGGACGTACCCGGTATCAGGGACAGAAGCTGGAACAGACCGATAAAAAGGGCTGTTTTTGCAGAAATATGACCTACTTTGGTAATAGACGGATTGGCTGTAATAGAACTATTTTCCAGAACAATAAACAGTACACCGTAAATGATCAGTGTGGCAGCTACCACATAGGCGTTGTATAAATGTGCTTCCATCCAGTCATCTAAAAGAAGTCCGAATACAGCTGCCGGGACACATGCGATCACGATCTTGATCCACAATGCCCATGTAGCCTGTTTCTGTCTGGAAGACTTTGCTGGGCTGAATGGGTTTAATTTGTGAAAATACATTACTGCAACCGCCAGGATGGCGCCCTAACTGGATCACCACCGAGGAACATGTCTTTAAACGCATCCGGCTGGTTTAACCGGATGATCTCATCTACCAGGATCATGTGGCCGGTGCTGCTGATCGGCATCCATTCTGTGAAACCTTCTACAATTCCCAGAACGATCACCTTTAAAATCTCTACTATACTCATAATTGCTCTTATATATCATTTTTGATCACGTCAGCTTATTTCGCCTGCTTTTCTATGTTTTTCGATCTGCCAGTCAACAGGCTCTAAACCATGTTTCCTGAGGAAATCATTGGTCTTGCTGAAAGGACGGCTGCCGAAAAATCCTCTGTATGCAGATAATGGGCTTGGATGGGGCGCCTCTAAGATCATATGCTTTGGATTGTTTAACATAGCCTTCTTTGCCTGGGCCGGTCTGCCCCACAGGATAAAGACCATGGGACGGTCCTGTTCATTTTAACACACGGATGGCAGCATCCGTAAACTTCTCCCAGCCGATTCCACGGTGGGAATTTGCCTGATGTGCGCGGACGGTCAGAACTGTGTTTAAAGCATAACGCCCTGATCTGCCCACTTCTTCAGATAACCGTTATTTGGTATGTAACAACCCAGATCATCATGCAGCTCCTGATAAATATTCACCAAAGATGGCGGAATATCTATATCCGGCTTTACGGAAAAACTCAGGCCATGGGCCTGGCCATTGTTGTGATAGGGATCCTGACCCAGGATCACTACTTTTACTTTTTCCAGCGGTGTAAAAGCAAAGGCATTAAAAATATCATCCGGTGCCGGAAAGATTTCCCTTGTTTCATATTCATGTTTTACAGTTTCATATAATTTTTTATAATATGGCTTTTTAAACTCTCCGCTTAAGGGAGCCAGCCAGTCATTAGATATCGCAGCCATTTTATGCTCCTTTTCTCTTGTATGTTCTCTTCAGGCACACCCTTATCTCCGAACGGAAATACCTTGGTCAGCCAGATAATCCTTCAGATCACGATCTCCAGTTCTTTATAATGGAACATGGAGGCAGCCAGGACCGCATCTGTTTTGCCTTTTGTTAATGCATCATAAAAATGCTCTTTTGTACCTGCACCGCCAGATGCGATCACAGGAATGCTTACCAGATCTGCTACTGCTGCAGTCAGTTCATTGTCATATCCGGCTTTTGTGCCATCGCAGTCCATACTGGTAAGAAGGATCTCACCTGCGCCTAATGAATCTGCTTTTTCGCCCATTCCAGCACATCCAGACCTGTATCTAAACGTCCGCCGTGTTTGTATACATTCCACCCGGAACCATCTGCCCTGCGCTTGGCATCGATCGCTACCACAACGCACTGTCTTCCGAATTTCTGTGCTGCATCATGGATCAGCTGCGGGTTATCAATGGCAGATGAGTTAATGGATATCTTATCAGCGCCTTCCCGAAGAAGCATGCGGAAATCTTCCACTGTACGGATCCCACCGCCTACTGTAAAAGGGATAAACACCTTTTCTGCCACCTTGCGCACCATATCTACTACTGTTTTTCTGTGGTCAGAGGATGCTGTAATATCGAGAAACACCAGTTCATCTGCTCCTGCCTTATCATACGCTGCCGCAATTTCTACCGGATCACCTGCATCTCTTAAGTTAACAAAATTAACACCTTTTACAACACGGCCGTTATTCACATCTAAGCATGGAATGATCCTTTTGTAAACATATTTTATTTTCCTTTCTCCAGGTATGTGTAAAAGCCACTATGACAGTTTAATGAAGTTTTCAAGGATCTTAAGACCTGTCTGGCTGCTTTTTCCGGATGGAACTGGCAGGCGAACAGGTTTCCTTTCTCGACTGCTGCGTGAATATGTGTCCCGTATTCCGTAGTAGCTGCTACAATATCTTCTGATCCTGCTTTCAGATAATAGGAATGGACAAAATACACATAACTGCCATCTGGAATGTCCTGAAACAATCTGGAATCCGGACGTACTTTCAGGAGTTCCAGCCCATATGTGGAACTTTCATCCCCGGTGCTTCCTGGTATCTTTAGGATCTTTCCCTGAAGCAGTCCAAGTCCTTCTACACCCGGTGCTCTCTTCGCTGCTTTCAAACATCAGTTGCAGTCCCAGGCAGATCCCCAGAAAAAGGGGGCCCTTTTTTTACGATCTCTTTTATCACATCTACCAGTCCATACTGGTGCAGACGTTCCATTGCATCCCCAAAGCACCTACTCCCGGAAGGATCACTTTATCAGCCGCCAGAAGTTCTTCCCTGTCTCTGGTGATGACCGGTGTTTCTCCAAGATAAGCTAATGCTTTTTCCACGCTTTTAAATTTCCTGCATCATAGTCTATTACAGCGATCATGGTCATTCCTCACTTTCGTCTTTTATCTGTCTTTTTACACTGTTATTTTATTTTTCAAGCATCCAGCGGACAGAATTTTCATGGACAGAAACGCCTCGTTCCTCCGCCTCCTTAGGAAGCTGGTAAAAGCTTTCATTTATACGGTATAATCTGGATTTACGGTTAAAATAAATGATCTTTTTCAAAAGGCCAGCGCATAACAGTGGGAGTTGCGAATCCTTCTCCCAGTTCCAGGATCACAAGAGAACGGTTAATCGTACCGGTCTGCCATTTCATATAATCTTTCCATCTTGGAAGATAGCCTTCTTCAATATATGTTTCTGCCTTTATAGTATTTCCTGTAAGCGGGGCTTTGCAGTGTGGACAGACATCATCTGGCACTTCACTTTCTTCCCAGATATCCTTGGTACATGCCTTAGAACACTGTCTCCAGTGGATATTTCCGCAGGGAGCCACGATCCTGTTTTTATCAAAGGGCATTTCATAAACAGCCCCATCTGTTAAAGTAGTGACAATGTAATAGTCTTTCTCTTTTTATCAGATCATAGAGGGCTTCATAAGCTGCCTTCAGATCAGCCTGGGATGGATCTGTTAAATGGCAAAAGCGGATATCTTTTTCATCATCCCTCAGCGCCCATTCTTTTTCCGATACCAATGAGGACTTTCTGGGCTTCTTTTATATCTTTTTCCATGATCTCTGTCTTTACATTTTCCATTAATTTCTCTGCCTTCCTGCAAATTATGTCAATCAACATAATACCACAGACAGCCTTTCATTTCAATGAAACAGTTTATAAAACCCTTTGCAGTCCTTTTTAACGGGAATACAAAAAACAGGCAGAAGCTTTTCTCCCGCCTGCTTTAAAAAATACAGATACTGTTCTCAATTATTTAAACTGCCCTAAAATAGAAGTTCCAATGGTTCCTTCCGGCATTTTCACATCAAAATTATCTGCAATCGTAGCACCGATAACACCAAAGGTATCTGCTTCTTCCAGTTTTCCATCTCCTTTTAATGACGGGGAATAAACTAACAGCGGTACCTGCTCTCTCGTATGGTCTGTACCGGTCCATGTAGGATCATTTCCATGGTCTGCTGTGATCATTAACAGATCATCCTCTTTCAGATTCTTTAACAGCTCACCCAGCTTTACATCAAAGCTTTCCACTTCTTTTGCATAGCCTTCCGGATTTCTTCTGTGCCCCCAAAGTGCATCAAAATCAACCAGGTTGACAAAGCAAAGACCTGTAAAATCATTGTTCTGCAAATGTCGATGGTCTGTTCCATGCCGTGAACAGAACTTTTTGATTTATAAGCCTCTGTAATGCCTTCCCCGTCAAAAATATCCCGGATTTTTCCGACAGAGATCACATCATATCCGTTTTCTTTAATGCATCCAAAGCCGTTTTTCCTGTTGGTTTTAAGGCATAATCATGACGGTTGCTGGTGCGGACAAACTCACCTTTTTTCTTTCCAACATAAGGTCTTGCAATGACGCGTCCTACTCTCCACTCATCCTTTAAAGTCAGCTCCCTGGCGATCTTGCAGCAGCGGTAAAGCTCATCCAGTCCAAAGGTTTCCTCGTTTCCACAGATCTGGAGCACTGAATCAGCAGATGTATACACGATCATGTGACCGGTTGCGATCTCCTCTTCTGCCAGCTCATCCAGGATCTCTGTACCGCTGGCGCTTTTATTTCCAATGATCTTATGTCCGGTACGTTCTTCCAGTTCATGGATCAGTTCAGGTGGGAAACCATGGTCTGTAAATGTAACGAATGGCTTTGTGGTATAAATACCGTCATTTCCCAGTGTCCTGTCATAGTGTCTTTTCCGCAGCTTTTTCATTAAGGACCAGCTGATAGCCCAATGGATGTTCTGCAGGTGTTACTCCCTTTAAAGGATGTAAATTCGCCAGCCCCAGCTTTGTAAGGTTTGGGATTTTCCAGTTATCATGCTTCTCAGCAATATGACCCATGGTATCTGCACCGTCATCGCCGTAAGCAGCCCCGTCTTTTGCATGACCTGCGCCAAAAGAATCCATTACTATCAAAAAATACGTTTAAATTTCTTCATTATTTTCATTTCCTCCCATTATTTTTCCGTTTTTATACATTTTTGCTTTATTTTCATATCTAATATCAGTATACACAAAATAGAAAAATAAAAAATGCCATATGGCATTTTTTACAGGAAGTAATTTTTCATAAAACCTTTGACTTTCTTATCATTTTTTACTTGAAGCTTCTTTGTAATAATGTTACCATGTACATATTGTATGTTCTCCAGAACTTTTCGGGGGAACATAACATTTCTCAGGAGGAATATATCAATGGAACTGTTTATACCGGAGCACTATGATCCCCGGCTGGATATACGTGAGACCCAGGATGCCATTAAATATATCCGCGATACTTTCCAGAAGGAAATGGGACGCGAGATGCACCTGGAACGTATTTCCGCACCTTTATTTGTAGAAAAAGCAGCGGTTTAAATGATAACTTAAACGGCGTAGAACGCCCTGTATCTTTCGATATGGCTGCTATTCCTGGTGAGACCATGGAAGTTGTACACTCCCTTGCAAAGTGGAAACGTATGGCATTAAAAGAATATGGTTTCCAGCCAGGAGAAGGTCTTTACACCAACATGAACGCCATCCGCCGGGATGAGGAGCTGGACAATCTCCACTCCTGCTACGTAGACCAGTGGGACTGGGAGAAAGTCATTACCAGGAAGACCGCAATGAAAAGACCTTAAAAGGATACTGTGCGTCTGATCTTTTAAGATCATCAAGCACATGCAGCACGAAGTATGGTACAAATATCCTCAGGCTGTAAACCAGCTGCCAGATAATATCTTCTTTATCACTACCAGTGAACTGGAAGCTATGTACCCGGATAAGACTCCAAAGGAACGCGAGAACCTCATTACCAAAGAATACGGCTGCGTATTTTTAATGCAGATCGGTGACAAGTTAGCCAACGGAAAGCCACATGACGGCCGTGCACCAGACTATGATGACTGGAAATTAAACGGTGATATCCTTTTCTGGTATCCAACTTTAAACTGCGCGTTGGAGATCTCCAGCATGGGTATCCGTGTAGATGAGACTTCTTTAAGGGAACAGCTTGAAAAATCCGGCTGCACAGACCGTATGGAGCTTCCTTATCACAAGATGCTTTTAAACGGAGAGCTTCCTTATACCATCGGCGGTGGTATCGGACAGTCCCGTCTGTGCATGCTTTTACTGGACAGAGCCCATATCGGCGAAGTACAGGCAAGTATCTGGCCGCAGGAAATGCGTGATACCTGCAGGAAGCATAAAATCTACTTACTGTAATTACAGGAGATCTGATCAATCATGGGGAATTCTATTTCAATTTTCTTTCTGATCGAGGCTGTGGGAACCATTGCTTTCGCCTCTTCCGGCGCTATGGTGGCTATCCGGCAGAATCTTGATCTTCTGGGGATCATTGTATTAGGTGTTACAACAGCAGTTGGCGGAGGTATGATGAGGGACATCCTTTTTAGGGATCGTTCCTCCCAGCCTTTTACCAACCCGGTTTACACGATCATGGCATTTGTCACTGTCCTGATCCTTTTTACAGTCATCCGTATGAACCAGCATTTCTTAGAGGGTGACTGCATCATCACTTATGAAAAGCTGATGAATATTTTTGATGCTATTGGACTGGCTGCTTTTACAGTAACAGGTATTGATACTGCTGTAATGGCTGGATACGGGAATTATCATTTTCTCTCTGTTTTCTTAGGAGTTCTTACCGGCGTAGGCGGCGGGCTTTTAAGGGATATTATGGCAAGGCAGACTCCTTATATCCTGAAAAAACATGTTTATGCCTGTGCTTCCATTGCGGGGGGAATGTGCTATTCTTTCCTGCTTTCCAGCCCTGTTAATAACGATGCTGCCATGATCATCAGCGCTGTTTTAGTGGTTGCTATCCGCCTTTTAGCCACTCATTATTGCTGGAACCTGCCAAGAGCGTTAAAGAAGTCCTGATATCATTTTGGACAACTCTTTTTTATAATAAGATTCCGAAAGAACATTAAAAAGCTGTATCTACCGATCCTTCAGTAAATACAGCTTTTTTCATATTTTCATAACATGTTTTACATTTTTTATTCGGCCGCAGGGAACCGCTTCTTTATCGTTATTCCACTGGATCACATCATATGCTTCACCAATGTTTAACATATGGTCGCCGATTCTCTCATAGTCTGTGAGCATTTCTGAATACAGGATAGAGGACTCTACATTACAATGGCCTTCCCGCATACGGTCGATCTGGTTCTGACGGAAATTGTCAGTAATATCATCGATCTTCTGCTCTATGGCCTTGATCTTCTAAGGTAAATCCACTGTCACCGGCTGCCGCCATTCTGAGCAGCTCCATACCTTCTGCACAGCTTTCATCCATAACCTTAAATTCATTTTTTGCATAATCTGAGAAATTCAGGTTTTTTTCCTGGATCGTCTGGGCATATTCTGCCAGGTTCATGGCATGATCGCCAATTCGCTCAATATTTCCTAAAATACTGTACATCTTATTTAATGCTTCAATATCCTGAGGTGTCTGGTCTAAAACAAGGACTTTGGATATCTTCTTTGACAGTCGTACGTTGGAAAGGTCGATCTCTTCTTCTCTGTCTGTGATCTCCTGGATACCATTTTCACCTGGTCCCTGTTCCATGGCCTTAAAGCTGTCAGAAACATTGGCAGCAGCCATAGCCAGCATATCCCGGATTTCTTCATGGATCTGGCTGATGGCAATGGTAGAAACACCCAGATGATGTTTGGAAGCCATCAGGCCTTCAAACCACTGGTCTGCATCCATCACATGCTTTACCTGGGTATCCGGAAGGATCTTCTTTGCAATATTTACTAACATCGGCCCAAATGGGAACAGGATTACAGTTGTGGCAATATTAAAGATGGTGTGCACATTTGCGATCTGTGCAGCCGGATTTGCCGGGTTAGTGGCGATCGTCAGTCTACAAATGGCGTTACCATACACAATACCACAAATATAACTGTACCGACTACGTTGAACATCAGATGGATGGCTGTGGTACGTTTTGCATTTCTGTTGGTTCCACAGAAGCCAGAACAGCCGTGATACAAGTACCGATATTCTGACCAAACAGTACGAACACAGCGCTGTGAAGACCTATCACGCCGCTTACAGCCAGTGCCTGTAAGATACCGATAGAAGCTGCGGAAGACTGGATCACTGCTGTGAACAGCGCGCCTGCCATAACACCTAACAGTGGGTTTTAAAGCTGGTCATCAGCTGGATAAATTCCGGTTCATCACGAAGAGGAAGCATTGCATCGCTCATCATTCCCATACCGATGAAGATAACGCCTACCCCGGCAACAATGCCGCCGATGTGCTGCAGCTTTTTGTTCTTAACAAAACCACCAGTACAACACCGATAAATGCGATCAGCGGTGCTAAAGCACCTACGTCCAAAGCGATCAGCTGTCCGGTAATGGTGGTACCGATATTAGCACCCATAATGATCCACACAGCCTGGTTTAAAGACATAAGACCTGAGTTTACAAAGCCTACTGTCATAACTGTTGTAGCTGAAGATGACTGGATCAGTGCTGTGATGCCTGCGCCTACCAGGATTCCCATAAAGCGGTTGGTGGTCAGCTTTTCCAGGATCTGCTTCATCTTGTTTCCGGCAGCTGCTTCCAGATTATTGCTCATCATCTGCATTCCATACAGGAACAGCGCCAGACCTCCCAGAAGGCCCAAAAGCAATTCAACTCCCATTTTTACTCCTTTTCCTTAAAAAACAGGATATTTTTGTATTATCAACATTCGGATAATACTGATTTTTTCCTGTTTTTACATGCGTTTTACCTTTAGTTTACACTTGCTCATTATACGGGATATTTTATCAATCGTCAATATGGATTGTTGGTCGGTTATGTAAAGTTCAGGTAAATTATTTGTAAAAGTCGCAGTATATTATCTATATATAGATAATGCATTTTTAACGGTTTTGGGGTAAAAAGGCCGCACCGAATAGGGCGGTGGGGTGTGAATAGCGTGAATAACCTCCACTTGCAAAGGATCCACTCATGGCCCCGCGCTATCGCGCTCCACTGCCTGCTGACGCAGGCGGGCCATTCGTTAATGGCGCAGAAAAAGCAAATGGCCGTCCCACTTTGGGACGACCGTCGCTGGTGCTCCACTCATGACCGCCGCGCTATCACGCTCCACTGCCTGCTGACGCAGGCGGTCCATTCGTTAATGGCGCAGAAAAAAGCAAATGGCCGTCCCACTCTGGGACGACCGCTTGTTTTTTCTATGCGCTCATTACATTAAAGATAAGTATAAGTTCTTGATGTCTTCAAAGGTCGGATCTTTTGGATTGCCTGGGCGGCATGCATCATCCATTGCGGACTGTGCAAGGAAATCAACGTCTTCTGCCTTAAAGATTGCCTTTAAGTCAGCTGGGATACCAACATCAGCAGACAGCTTCTTAACTGCATCTACAGCTGCCTTGCGGTACTCTTCCTGGCTCATGTTCTCTACACCTTCAACACCCATTGCAACAGCGATATCTTTGTATTTGGTTCCTGTGCATGGTGCGTTGTATTCCATAACAGTTGGAAGCAGGATCGCATTTGCAACACCATGAGGAGTATCATAAACAGCACCTAAAGCATGTGCCATGGAATGAACGATTCCTAAACCTACGTTGGAGAATCCCATTCCTGCGATGTACTGTCCTAAAGCCATTCCTTCACGGCCTTCTTTTTGTATTCTCGCAAGCGCCTCTTAAGTTCTTGGAGATCAGCTCGATTGCCTTTAAATGGAACATATCAGTCATCTCCCATGCACCCTTGGTGATGTATCCTTCAATGGCATGTGTCAAAGCATCCATACCGGTTGAAGCGGTCAGTCCTTTTGGCATAGAAGACATCATTTCCGGGTCTACAACAGCGATGATTGGAATATCATGAGGGTCTACGCATACGAATTTACGTTTCTTTTCAACGTCTGTGATAACGTAGTTGATTGTTACTTCTGCAGCTGTTCCGGCTGTTGTTGGTACTGCGATGATCGGTACACAAGGTTTCTTTGTAGGAGCAACGCCTTCGAGACTTCTTACATCTTCAAACTCCGGATTTGCAATGATGATACCGATTGCTTTGGAAGTATCCATAGAAGATCCGCCGCCGATTGCGATCAGATAATCAGCACCGGATTTCTTAAATGCTGCAACTCCTGTCTGCACATTTTCGATTGTTGGGTTTGGTTTAATATTAGAGTAGATCTCATATGCAAGTCCTGCATTATCTAATACATCTGTTACCTTCTTTGTTACGCCAAATTTGATCAGGTCTGGATCTGAACATACGAAAGCCTTCTTAAAAGCTCTTGTTTTTGCTTCATTAGCGATCTCAGCAATAGCGCCTGCGCCATGATAAAGAAGTTTCATTTAATACGATTCTGTTTGCCATGATACATTCTCCTTTTTTTGTGTATATACTCCCTAAAGCTTTCCTGTACCTGCTTTGCGGCCGGATTTCCGGGAGTACATAAAAATCATGTGTTCGGGAAGTCCAGAACAGCTTTTTATGTTCTTTTTCGTTTCGTTAATATTATAACAACACTTTTCCCAAAATAAAAGTGACAAACTTGCCCGTCTGTCACTTTTTGATAATATTTTTTATTTTTGCATGTAATATTTATTAAAATCGTACATATCACTTTATATACAGCTAGTCGTATTATCTGTATATTGATAATATGATGTAAGTGTCAAAAGTATAAATTGCGTTTGTGCTCGCACAAATAAGCAATTTATATATGACACGCCGAACACCGAAAACGAAATAAAATGGTGTGAACACGCCATTTTATGGGAGTTTGAGGTGTTCGAGGATTGCAGGAATTGTATAGCAATGGAGCAATCCGGTTACATCAGTGAGTGGCAAAATTTACTTTGACACTCACATCATAATATCGTTTTGTGTTATATATAACAAAGCACCCGGTTTACAGCAGCTTCAGCTCATCAAAAACAGCAGCCAATCTCGGTGGCATGGCCTCTACCAGCTTTTTGACATTTTCGCAGGTGAATCCTTCATTCCTGTAAGGACCCATTTTACAGTCATGTAAATGGAACCTCTGCAATACATTTCCAGAAGAAACTGCAGATCTTCCCCTAAAGGCCTGCTGGTCTTTCGTCCGATCAGATCCTGATAGAACTGGAGGATCAGTTCAAAATCATGTTCTTTTTAAGGAGTTGCGGTCATCACTGCGAAATGCCTCTGTAAAAAATACCTTTTCATTAACAATAAATTCAAACTTCTGTGTCAGGCTCTCCCCAACTGTATGTCCCATGCCGATCTGCTCAAAAGACTGGAGTACCAGTTTGTCAAAATACCAGTTGATCAGGTCAGATTTATCAAGAAAATTCCGGTAAAAGGTCTGCCTTGCAACACCGCAGCCTTCTACGATATTTTTTACTGTTATCTTATCCACCGGCATCTGCTTCATGCATTCTTTCATGGACGCTGCCAGTTTGTATTTCGTTTTTTCCTGCTTTTCCTACTGTTTCCATGTTTTTCTCCCGCTATATAGCCATGCTATCTGCCCACTGACAGAATTACAGAACAAGACCCCGGCATGTCATCCCATATGCCGAGGGTCTGTATTTTTTCTGACCCTTGTTTCTATCATACCAGAAACAAGAGCAGCTGACTATCTGTTTTAAAAAATTGAGATGATGGCCTTCCACATCTGTACCAGCACATTCCACATCCTTTTAACGGGCCTTCATTTGCCTTCTCTGCCTCTGCATCAGTTTCCTTGTTATTTTCATCATCCAGGCTGATCTCGTCTGTGCGCAGGACTACCTGCAAGGTTTTTGGAGCCGGATTTTTATCAGAAGTAAAGGAAACCTTATCCTCTGACGGATCAATAAATAAGAATCGGTTATCAGTGTCAAATTTATCCAGCTGTTCATCCATAACATCTTTCATGGTACGGCCTGCCGTTCTTACGCCTGTGGTGCTGTCTAAGATGCTAAGGCTCTTATCAAGAAGCTCCATGCTGCCTCTTAAGCTGTTCTTTGCAGCCTCATCTATATCACCGCTGGTAGCTTTTAAGGTATTCTGCACAATGGTCATAGTGCTGATACCCTTATTCATGGCATCTGTAGTGCGGTTTACCAGCTCGGAAAGATCATCCAGGGATGCCTGCAGATCCGGATAATACATATCCAGTGAATCATGAAGAGCAGTCAGGTCTTCAATCATCAGATCCATGCTGTCTGTCAGGTCTGCACCATATTTTGCTGCATCTCCTACATTGTCCAACAGATTAGATGCAACCTGAGTAAATTCACGGCTGTCCTTATCGATCTTGGATAACATTTTATAAGAGTTACCAGGTCAACGCCGGATGGAGCGCCAACCAGAGGAACCTCATGCTTTTCAATATGAGCCTTGCTAAGTGTCTGGGCATCACTTATGTCTGCTCCATCTGCAGCATCAGAACGGTTATCTGTTCCTGCTGCACTGTCTGCAGTATGGGAACTGTTATCTTCCTCTGCCCCCACCGTCTTCATGATCTGCACCGGCCGCTTCAGAAGCCATATCACCACTGGTTTTATCTTCTGTTACTGTATCTGAGCTGTCTGCCTTGTTTATATCAGGATCTTCCTGGTTTCCAGAAGACGTATCTGCCTTGTTTTCCCTGTCATCATCCGGATCATCTGCCATGGTCCTTGTATCTGTATCTTCCAGATCACCCAGATCCAGATCATCCACATCATAATCCTCCAGGCTTGCGATCAGTTCCGGAAGTGCCTCTAAAATCGTAGTTGTCTGCACCTGGAACTGGGCATTATTCTGGATCAGCCATGCCATATCTTCTCTTACATCATCTAACTGTTCCCCCTAAAGACTGGGAAGTGGTGCTGATATTGCGGAGACGGTCATACATTTTACGCAGCGGCTGCTGCATATCCCCCATGGTATTTACAATATCACCCATGCTGTTATGTACTGTTTCTGCCGTATCCTTAGCTGTCTGCAAATGAGGGACCAGAGTTTCCAGCTGCTGTGACAATGCAGTCAGTGACTCTATGGTCTGGTCATTTCCGGCTAATATACTATCTTTATTAGCACTCCATTTTTTGTCTTGCACTTTCAGCAGAAGAAACACCGGACTGCACCTGGTTAATGCCATCACGCATGGATTCTACAGATTTTGCCATCTGCTCCAGACTGTCATATAAAGCATCTCCTGCGTCTTTCCATGTATCCTTCGCTTCTTTCAGGTCCTTAATATGGTTCAGGTCATCAATAGTGCCAGGTGCCATTGCCATGATCGCACCGGTAGTTTCAAAGCTGTCTGTACCAATACGGACGGTATAATCTCCTTCTTCCCCGGAAGAGCGGGAAAATACAGCTGCTGTGGTAGATCCAAGGCTCTGGATCTGGGCACCATCTGCGTCTACACTGTAGCATTTAGACATATCTACAGGAACTGTCACCATTAACATCATATTATTGCGGTAATACAGATTAGCATTATCATTTGGCGTAGCCTTCATTGATCTCGATCAGGCCCCCTGCACCTGCCAGTTTGTCACCGTCTGTGGGAACACCGTTTAACTTATAGGACACATCAAAATCCCATGGAAGTACCACCTGTTCATTGTCCATGGTACACTTATAATAAAAACGGCCATTCTGACCTTCCGGCAGGTTCAGGTCACGCTTCCATCTCCTAAAACCGGACATCACTGGTACTCATATTTTCTACATTGATATAATTTCCATAATCAGTGATCTTGCCAAGACCATTTAAATTTACCCCTTTTACTACGTTTACCTTTGTTGTTTTTCCGTAGTAATCCAGGTTCACATACATGGTCTCATCTACATCTGCACCTGCCGGTGCGCCATATACAGGAACGCTGCCTGCTGATGTGCAAAGCAATGCTGCCGTTAAAACAGAAGCTGTCACTCTTTTTCTAAATTTCATTTCCATCTACCTCCGCTGTCTGACTGCCTCTTCTTGCCAGGGCTGCTGACGCTTTTTTCTTAACTGCCCCAATTCCGGATTTTACTAAGGCTTTCCGCTTTTCATGTCTTCGTTTTAAATACTTCTTAAAGCGGTCCATTTCATTATTTGTGATTATACCGTCACAGAGGACTAGCAGTGCCGGCAAAATGGTAAGTACCAGACACACGCTAAGCAGTGCACCTCTTCCCGTCGAGATGTCCCAGTCCGCCTATAGCCGCCGTACTGGAAATCATATATACAATGTAACCTGCCAGTATCAGGATAGTGCCTGGAAGTAAATACCGAGGAACAGGACATAGCCAGCGCCTCCACCACAGCTTCCTTCTTCTTCATGGTCTTTTCTGCAGGCCATGTAGTTATTAGTAAGCAGGATCGAATAGTCTACTGTAGCCCCCCCAGCTGGATACTGCTTACGATAATATATCCCATATAGACCAGCGTCTCGCCAACCAGATAAGGCACCGCCATATTGATATAAATAGCTGCCTCAATAGGGATCATAACAATGATAGGCACCAGTACAGACTGGAAGCTGAACATGACTACCACAAATACACTGATCAGGGGACAGCACATTAACTCTTGCATTATCCGCTGTGATCGTAGTCTTAATATCTTCCGTAGAAGGTGTTTCACCTACACATAAGATTCTTCGGATAATATTTCTTCACAATATCCCGTATATCGTTGGTATACTCAAAGGCCTTGTCACTCTCTGACTTGGTACGTATGTAGATCAGCATACGGCTGGTAGTATCTGTATGTAACTGGCTGGTAATGGAATAAGGGAGAAAATCTTCGGTACACCTTCCGGCAGTGTGTTTGCCATGGATGTTACACTTTTCACATATTCCAGATCTTCGATCTCATCTGACATTGCCTTTTCAGTAATAGCTGATGTATTGGGATAAATGGCAACCAGCATATTGCTTCGGCCAAATTTCTCATTGATTGCCTGCTCATCTGCATAGACCTGTGTTCCTTCGCTGACACCTACGGCACTGTTTCCAAATAAAAGCTGTTCATTCCCCTGGGCTGTATAGGCAAAAGGAACGATCAGGATCAGGATCACCAATGCTATATTACGGATCTTATAAATGCCTCTTCCCATTTTATGGAAATCCGGCAGGAAAGGACGATGTGCAGTCTTTTCATTCCATTTTGCAAAGCGGAATATCATGGCAGGCATGAAAAATACCACAGTCAGGGGAGGCTGAACACGATTCCTTTGCAAGGACCAGACCCATGTCAAAACCAATGCTGAATTTCATGAACATCAAAGCTACGAAACCTGCTATGGTAGTAAGGCTGCTGGCAAAAATGGAATTGATCGCTGCATCAACTGCATTTACCATAGCTTCTTCATCAGAAAGCCCTTTTTTCTTCTCCCTGGTAAAAAGCATCCAGCAGGAAAATAGAATAGTCCATGGAAGTTGCCAGCTGAAGTACCATTGCCACATTATTGGTCAAAAGGACACTCTTCCTATGAAAATGTTAGTACCACGGTTTAGCAGGATGGCTACACCCATGACCAGAAGAAACAGGAATGGCTCAGACCAGGCAGCAGTCGTAATACATAAGATCGTAAAATCATAATAATAGCTACTGTTAAGATCAACTGCATCTCACTAGCCAGATTTTCCTGTAAGGACTTGTTCTGTACCGCCATTCTGTAAAACAGCCTTTATCTCCTGCAATGGCTTTTAATTCATCAATGGCTGGAAGTGCTTTTCGCTGTATTTCCTTCTTTAAAGGTCACATCCATTACCGCATATCCATCTTTATAGTAATCTTCGATGTCTTCTTTATGGATAAAATCTTCGCCAGAGTAAATATTAACAGTGCTGTCACACCACAGGATCCGATCCCCCGTCTACGTTTTCCATTCTATCTTTGTATTGTTTGGCTTCATACAACGTCACATCTTTTAGCATGATACGGGCTGTTCCGGGATAACCAAACTCGTCTTCCATCTTATTTAAGCCAATACCTGACTGTGCATTATCCGGAAGATACTCGGTCAGATCGTAGTTTACTTCCACAAACAGCATGGCAACTGCACTAAGTAAGCATGCTGCAACAAACACTGAAACGATCCAGTTCTGCTTTTCAATGATAAATCTGGCCAGCTTGATAGACGTCTTTTCTCCGGAAGCCTTTTCCTTTTTCCCACGCTTCTTTAATGGTCCAAACTTGAATTTCTTTTCCATGATCCTAACTCCTCACATAGATATGTGTTATTTAACGCATAAAAAGAACCATAAACCAATGGTGTCCGTTCTTTTCCTCATGAGCCATACCCATATATCGATAATATTGCAATGTGTATTTTTCTGTCTGACTTTGATGTATATTTACGTTCCGTTACATTCATTATCTTGCCATATGCCTCATCCGCATCCTCACAGTCCCGCACATATACCTCCAGGCAGGAAGCATTTTTGCGATAAAGGGATCGATGCCAGTGTGTCCTCTATGGTTCCTTCTCCTGTAACCCGTCCGTCTGCATATCCTTTTTCCATAGCTGCTGCCAGACGGCTTTGCGCTATTTTATTTAACTTCATATCCATAATAAAGCCTGCGTACCGGTCATAACTGGTGTGGTTGTCGCCGTCATATTCCCGTTCTCTGTCTGGATATGCGTCAAAATACTGTTCTTTCTTTTCATCCCCAGCTCACTGAAAAGTTCCTGTGTTATATCATCATAGCAGCCTGCATTATAAGCACCTCCGCCTGTATTTTCCAGCCACTTCGCTGTTTTCAAAGCTCCTGAATCTTCAAATTCATATACTGCATTATCTAAAACCAGCTGTCCTTCGTTCATGCCTCCATCTTCGTGGAAGTAATACCATTCATCTCCCACCTTTTTCCCATCCGGTGGCCATGGTCCCGTCTTCCTTCATATAGTAAAAACGACCGCCGGTATAGAGCCAGCCAATGTATGCCGTACCATCTGTTTTTTTCCAGTACCAGTTCCGTCAAGATTTACCCAACTGCCATTTGACTCTGCTGCATATACTGCATTTGCCGGTCCCGCTGCCAGAAAAGCGGCCATCATAATTATAGAAATAGGATATAACCTGCTTCTGCCTTTCATCCTCTCATCTCCTGCTGTCTTTAAAACCTCTGTTTTCGTTTATTGAACTGTTTATTTGTTAATTGACATTTGTTCATTTATTAACTATAATGGATTATACTAACTAATGATGAAAACAACAATGATTAATTTTAATTCTTTTGTTTATTAATCGACATTTTATAATGTATGTTAATAAAAAAAGTATTAAAATACTGTAAACAAATTTGAACGAACATGGAATACAAAAGAGGGGGAATTTCTTATCATGAGTACAGAAGCAGTAGATCGACGGGTACGGCGTACCAGAAAGCAGCTGCGGGAATGTCTTGTTACTTTATTAAAGCAGAAAAAGGTACAGGATATTACTGTCCGTGAACTAACTGAACTGGCCGATCTGAACAGAGGAACTTTTTATCTTCATTATAAAGATGTATTTGATCTTCTGGAAAAAAGAAAGTGAGCTTTTAGATAATTTTAACCAGCTGGTCATGAAACATGACGCAGAAGAACTGAAAAAACATCCTTATGGTATTTTTTGTAGAGATCTACACGCTGGCCTATGACAACGCCGACCTGGTGGAAATATTATTAGGCGAAAACGGTGACTTAAACTTTATGAACCGCTTAAAGCAGCTGATCCGTGATAAATGTCTCCATGACTGGATGGAAGTATTCCGCACCGGAAATCCCGCTATCTTTGATGCCTACTTCTCTTTCATTGTATCCGGCTGTGTAGGACTGGTGCAATACTGGTTGAAAACAGGTATGAAAGAAACGCCGGGACAGCTGGCAAAACTGACCGAGCAGGTGATCCGTAAAGGTATCGGAGTACTGGACACAGACCCTTTTGCAAAGGTATAATAAACCTTGGAAAAACAACCAGCACCTATACATTCAAAACCGAGGAGAAAACAGATGAACTACGAAGATTTATTTAAAGAAACTGCCTGTGTACGTATAAAGAAAGGAACCGGACGCACCTTAAAGGCCGGCGGCGCCTGGATCTATGATAATGAGATTGATGCCATTTCCGGTGATTTTGAAAATGGTGATCTGGTCACTGTAGAAGACTTTGATGGCTATCCTTTGGGACATGGCTTTATCAATACAAGATCCAAACTGACCGTACGCATGTTATCCCGCAAAAGATACTGTAGTCAATGAAGATTTCATCGAACAGAGAGTCCGCACTGCCTGGGAATACAGAAAAGCTACTACTGATATCTCCAGCTGCCGCGTGATCTTCGGCGAAGCAGATTTTCTGCCTGGTATCGTCATCGATAAGTTTGAAGATGTTTTAGTAGTAGAGTCCCGGCACTGGGAATCGACCGCTTAAAGCCGGTGATCTTAGATAAATTAAAGAAAATCCTGGCAGAAGACGGTATTTTGATCCGTGGCATTTATGAGCGAAGCGATGCAAAAGTCCGCCTTCAGGAAGGTATGGAGCGCTTCAAGGGCTTTATTGGTGAACCATTTGATACCAAGGTGGAGATATGTGAAAATGGCGTTCACTACATCGTAGACGTAGAAGACGGCCAGAAAACCGGATTTTTCCTGGATAAAAATACAACCGTCTTGCAGTACAGAACCTGTGCCGCAATCTGAAACCTGCAAAAGTATTAGACTGCTTTACCCATACCGGCTCTTTTGCTTTAAATGCAGGTATTGCAGGATCGAGAGAAAAAAGTCCTGGGGGTGGATGCTTCCCAGCTTGCCGTAGACCAGGCAACAGAAAATTCCCGCTTAAATGGCTTAGAGGATCGTGTAACCTTCCAGTGCGCCGATGTATTTGACCTGCTTCCTAAATTAGAACAGGAAGGTGAAAAGTTTGATGTAGTCATCCTTGATCGCCAGCCTTCACCAAATCCAGAAATTCCATTAAAAACGCAGTAAAAGGCTACCGTGAGATCAATCTCCGCGGCATGAAGTTAGTAAAGACGGCGGCTACCTTGCCACCTGCTCCTGTTCCCACTTCATGGATCGGAACTGTTCACAAGACCATCCGTGAAGCCGCTTCCAACGTCCACAAGAGACTGCGCCGGTGGAATACCGCACCCAGGCAGCGGATCATCCGATCCTGTGGGCGGCAGATGAGTCGTATTATCTGAAGTTTATTATTTTTCAGGTGGTGGATGAGAAATAATGATGAACAACCAGGAAAACAGTAAAAATTATAATGAACTAATAGAATGATTAAGGTGTCAAAAGATAGTTTTTACAATTTTCTAAGAAATAGAGGAATTCAATCCCAAAATGTTTTGATATTTATGACTAAAGTGGGATTTAGTTCAATAGGGTCCGAAAGGGCTCCTCCATGTATAAACGCATTCACGGTAATTTAGGACCTTTTGTTCCGCCGCCAGTTAGACAGGGCTCCGGCCAACTCACACGCTTCGCGTGTTCAGGCAACGCCTCCGCCCTGTCCGCTATGCTCACAAAAAGGTCCAAAATTGCCTACCGAATGCTTATTATACATGGCGGGGCTCTTTCTACTGTATTGGATATGTCACATAAAAATGCCGTACTTAAGTACAATCTCCCTCTTGCATAAAAACTGTTTATTGGTTTGCTCCTACATTTTTTATTGCCAATAACGTAGAAAGCCGCCGGTGCACATGACAGAATAAGCATTTGTTTGAAAATCCGTGAGTGGGCGCGCATAGCGTCAGAACGGAGAACCACTGTTTGAGCACGCAAAGCGTGCGAGTTTGATTCACAGTTCTGACAATAAGCGGCGCAAGTCCACGAACAAAGTTTTCTCCCAAATGCGCATCTGTCATGTGCACCGGTGGCTTTCGGACCTAGTCAACAATATCCCAATTTTGCAACTGGACAAAGATAACTTTTTGCGAATGGTAGTGCAAAACGTTATTTTTTGAATATAAGCATATAAAGTTTTGAAGAAATGCGCATAATGTAAAATCTTGCATTGATTCATATGAAATAATGTAATAAAATACATTAATTCGTATGAATTTAAAATTAAGAGGTTAAGCAATGATAAATAAAACCGAATGGGACAGAATGATCCAGGGAAAATTATATAATCCCTATAAAGTTGGCGGAAATACCTTTGAAACCGTTCATGCAGCACAGAAAAAATTTAATGAATCAGAATACTGGCATGATAAAAGTGCTTTTGAAGAACTGAAAAAATGTTTTAAAGCTGCTCCTGATGATATGCTACTGACACCTCCTGTTTATTTTGACCATGGAAACAGAATATCATTTGGAAAGCATTTTTTATGCTAATACAGATCTGACTATATTGGATGAAAATTATGTTACCTTTGGAGATAATGTATTTCTGGCTCCTCACATAAGCATATATACAGCAGGTCATCCCATTGATAAAGATGTGCGTAACCTGGATCTGGAATATGCTAAACCTGTAACCATAGGCGATGATGTCTGGATCGGTGGAAATGTTGTGATCAATCAGGCGTTACCATAGGAAGCAATGTAGTGATCGCTTCTGGATCGGTTGTAGTAAAGGATATCCCCAGTCACGTAGTTGCAGGCGGGAATCCCTGTCATGTAATACGGCAGATAACGGAAAAGGACAGAGATAGCTGGCATGCTCAGTTAAAAGACTACGAGAAAGATATAAAAGAGTAAACTTTATAACTTCTTTTTTAAATAACACCCGCTCCAAAACAAATTCAACAATACCCAGCCAATCCCGGTAGCCACTGCTACTGCATTTAACTGAAACCGGCTTACAAATATCCATGACAGGATCACCCGCAGAGTAATGTGTCCCACAGCCTCTATAAAGGGGATATAGCATATTGCAGATGCTTTCCTTTCACCGGGGCAGATTTCTGTCTTATCAGTGAACGTGAAGGCGACCACAACTGGATCTTTACTGCGAAATGATCCCATGGTAGCCCTTATTCCACTTGGACACCCACTAGCAAAAGAAACATCCGTTCCCATGGAAGCCTTTGCTGTAGAATCCAACACCCAGTTTCCCACTATGGACATTAATGCAACCTATTCCATGGTAGAAGCCGGTCTTAGCATCGGCATCAATAACCAGGTCAACAGTTATCTCTGGCAGGACCGGGTGGTGCACCTTCCATTAAAACCGACCCAAACCATGAATATTGGACTGGCTTATGAAAAGAACATCTCACTGGCTTCACAGGCCTTTCTTCACTTTATAAAAGATAAGTTGCCTGAATATTGAAAAAAGCTCCAAATTTCGGTACACTAGAGAAAGATACAATAGGAGGGGTTACTGCTATGATCATTGATAATGTAAAAGTTTATACACCAGAAAGACATTTGTAAACGGCGGTATCATTCTTGAAAATGACCGCATCTGCCATATTTATACAGCAGAAAATAAGCCTGCTGATGGCTATCCTTCAGAAAATGATGTTCTGGATGGAGAAGGCGCCTATGCCATTCAGGGCTGATCGACCTGCACTTCCACGGATGCAAAGGGGATGATTTCTGTGACAATTCCATGGAATCAATTGAACGGATCGCAGAATACGAAGCTTCTGTGGGAGTAACTGCCATTGCACCGGCTACCATGACACTTCCTGTAGAGGAGCTGGTAGATGTTTTAAAAACTGCCGCACAGTACAAGCATGAAAAGCACGACTATAAAAAGCTGACCTGGTAGGCATAAACATGGAAGGGCCTTTTATCAGTCCTGTGAAAAAGGCGCCCAGGATGACCGGAATATCCTTCCATGTGATACTGCCCTTTGTGAACGCTTCCTGGAAGCCTCAGAAGGCCTGGTCAAATTTGTAGGAATTGCGCCGGAAGAAAGCGAAAATTCTCTGGAATTTATCCGGCAGATGAAAGATAAAGTAGACATCTCACTGGCTCATACCAATGCAGATTACGATACTGCCCTGGCGGCTTTTAACGCAGGTGCAAACCACGCTGTCCATTTATACAACGGTATGCCGGAAATCCTTCACCGGGCTCCCGGAGTTGTAGGCGCCGTATTTGACAGCAAACATGTTATGGCAGAGATCATCTGTGACGGCATCCATATCCATCCGTCTTCTGTACGTGCTACCTTCCAGATGATGGGAGCAGACCGTATGATCCTGATCAGTGACAGCATGAGAGCCACCGGTATGCCTGACGGCCAGTATACTTTAGGCGGACTGGACGTAAAAGTAGTCGGGAAACTGGCAACTCTGGTTTCTGACGGGGCCATTGCCGGTTCTGCCACCAACCTTGCTGACTGTATGCGCACAGTTGTTAAAAAATGGACATCCCACTGGAAACAGCGGTTGCCTGTGCTACCATCAATCCTGCAAAGAGCTTAAAGATCGATGACGAATACGGCTCCCTTGAAAAAGGTAAAAAGCCAATGTGGTGCTTCTTGGGAAGGATCTGGAACTAAAAGCAGTTATAAAAGATGGAAAACGGATTTAAAAATGTACTCTCGGAATCTTTTTTGTACTTGATTTTGCGAGAAGATTTTTGTCAGTTGTGCCCAAATTTTTGAGGCGTTGGCGTTGCGTCCGCCTCTAAAATTCGGGTGCGACTGGCGGAAAATCGGCCGCAAAAGCAAGTGCATGAAAGACTCCGAGAGTACGTAAAATGAAAGAGAGAAAAAACACGACAATCATACGACCCATGCAGCCTGCAGACAAAGAAGCGGTTCTTGCAATGATGGAAGTTTTCTACACTTCCCCGGCCGTTTTCACTAATGGCTCTGCCACTATTTATTCAATGATTTTGAAGCCTGTGTAAGCGATAATCCTTATCTGGAAGGTTATATGTTTGAAGAAAACGGACAGATCCAGGGATATGCCATGACCGCCAAAAGCTTTTCTACGGAATTTGGCCGTCCCTGTATCTGGCTGGAAGACATTTATATCAAAGAAGCTTTCCGGGGTACTGGCATCGGAAGCCAGTTTCTTGAATTTATTGGAAACATGTATCCTGAGGCAGTCCTTCGTCTGGAAGTAGAAGAAGAAAACGGCAGAGCCGTTAAAGTCTATGAGAAAAATGGATTTAACGTCCTGCCGTATATGGAAATGAAAAAACTGTTGTAATAACCACAAACTTGTTTTGAAAAATTGATTTCAAAATTTAATTTAGAAGAATTTTGCTATATCCTCTACATTCTTCCTTGCCGGCATTTCAGGTCTGGTCGCTCCGTATCCTACTGCGATCACGGAGACAACTTCCTGGGATGCCGGGATTTTAAGTATTCACGAAGCTTTTCACTGTCACGGATCCCCATGATCAGAGTATCTAAGCCCATATCCTTTGCCTTCAACACCAGGTTTTCGTTCTGAAGTCCCAGATCATAACAGCCCCAGCCTTCACCTACTTCATTTTTCAGCTACGCCTTCTCTTGAAAAACCGGAACGGGTTTTTACAAAAGCCGTAACAATAAGTACTGGTGCATTTGCACTGTTTTTCTGGTTAAATTCCGGAAGGCAGTCTTTTTCACTTTTTCCAGCATTTCCGGTGACATTACCACATAATATCTGCCAGTCTGGGAATTTTTCCAGGATGGAGCCATCTGGGCAAAACGGATCATTTCTTCGATCTGCGCCTTTTCTACTGTCTTTCCTTCTTCATAAGCTCTTAAGCTTCTGCGTGCCATAAGGGTCTGGTTAAATTCCATAATAGTTAGCCTCCTTTACATTCTTATGTTGCCTTGGAATCTTTATACAATCCTAGAATCTTTTACTTTCTAACAGGGAGTATAACATATCCGGAGCCTCTTTGGAATATACATACACCAATCTCTTTTATCTGGAGTTTTCCTATGGGTAGTTTTATAAAAAATGGTTCCATCTGGTTTTGATCTTTGTTTTTGTCTATCTGGCAGGAAGTCTGGCCGGTCATGCTGCAAACCAGTTTCTTTCTGCTGATGGACCTTCCAAAAATGCAATCAGAAATCCTCTCCAAAGCCAGTAGCCTTAACAGAAAATGGTATTCCCATTTATTCTGCCTCTGCTGACGGCAACTGGGGCTTAAGTTTTCCAAATCCCGGTCAGGCTCCCGTTGGAAATACAACAAATGACTATTTAAAGCAGTTTAATGCCTGTTATATGGGAGAGCCTGGTGAAAAAGTGATCTATCTCACCTTTGATGCCGGTTATGAAAATGGAAATACAGGGAAAATATTAGATGCATTAAAAAAGCATGGAGTCCATGCAGCCTTTTTATAGTGGGAAATTATCTGGAAACAAGTCCTGAACTGGTAAAACGAATGGTAAATGAAGGACATATTGTTGGCAATCATACATACCACCATCCGGACATGTCAAAGATCTCTGACAAAGCAAGTTTTGAAAAAGAATTAAAGGATCGGAAACCTTGTATACACAGGTCACTGGCCAGAGCCATGAAAAAATATTACCGGCCGCCTCAGGGAAAATACAGTGAAAACAACTTAAAAATGGCTCAGGAGATGGGATACAAAACCTTTTCTGGAGCCTTGCTTATGTGGACTGGTATCAGGATAAACAGCCCTCAAAAGAAGAGGCGTTCGAAAAACTGTTAGGCCGTATCCATCCCGGAGCCATCGTACTGCTTCACAGCACCTCAGATACTAATGGTGCTATCCTGGATGAACTTCTTACGAAATGGGAAGAAATGGGATATCATTTCGCCACCTTAGATGATATCTGATGTACTAGTACATCGTTTTAAGACTCCGGCACTACAACAGCTTTATTTCAATTAATTCCAGTTTGTCGCTGTTGCTGCCTTCTCTTTTATATGAGCCGTTTTAACAGCAGCAGCTCGGATGCACAGGCCGCTGTGATCGTTCCCTGGGCGCCTGCAAGTTTCCACAGTCTCATCTACAATGCCAAACTCTGAGCCTGTAAAGGTAAGGTTTCCGCCCTCCAGCCGGACTGCAGAAGGATGGTCTGCATCCAGCTCTCCCCGTTCCAGTCGCTGCAGACAGCATTGCCGCTGGCAGATTCCAGTTCCAGGCTTCCTTCTCCCTGATGGTCAGTGTACCTGTACCTTTTTTGATCACAGGTCCCTGGCTTTCCAGGTGGCTTACTGTATCTTTTTCAGCTGAAGGATCGGATCCCCTTCCACTTCGATCGCCCGGTTCTGCTGTGTCCAGGCTTCCTGCTTCCATTTCATCCAAAGTCAGGATATACTGTCCTCTGCTGTTTCTAAGTGTCCAGCCAGCTTCCCTGGTGGTCTTTCCATTTTCAGGGATCAGTACCTTTTCTCCTTCGATCTTAACAGAAGTAAGAGGAACCTGGTTTCTGGAAGTAGTCAGATTGAATTTGGACGCTACAAGCATTCCAAAAAGTGGCTACTCCTGCGCAGCAGGCTGCCACCAGACCGATAAACAGAACGGTGCGCACCAATCTTCCAATAAATTCCTTAGGCAGCTGCTGCATTTTTCGCTTCCTCCAGTCTCTTGTTAAACTGCTCATAAAAATCCCCAGAAGCATCAAAGGGCTCCATATAGAACTTTTTCAGGATATATAAGCACAATGCCTTTGACTTTTTCCTGTCCTTCACTTCCAAAACTTTTTATCTTCTGTCCCATTTCTTTTGCAAAATAATGCCAGTCAGAAACGAATTTCTCATATTTTCCGAAATCCGGCACATCGATCCATTTACGTACCTTTACTTTGGTCCTGTTTTCTTTTTTTTTACATTCGTGGATCTGTAAAAATACTGGAATGAACCATTTTCATACAGTCTGCCCAATGGGAACAGGCGGCAAAATCCCGGTCTGAATGGATGAACGGAGCATCTTCCTTCTTCATTTAAGAAAGAACAGGCTTCCTTTTCTCCTGCCATTTTCAGATTTGGAAGGATCAGTCCGTCTGACATGTTTAACTCGATCCGGCCTTTTAACAGATCCCTCAAAGGATAGCCCTGTTCCTGTACTTAAACAGTAAATATCATAGGGATCCAGTAAAATAGAGGATCCCATTCCCTGACAGCAGGCAGAACAGCCTTTACAGTCGCCGCAGTCTGCTTTTACCATATCTGAGGAACTGTACAGCTTTCCATCTGATATTTCTTTTAAATCTATTTCGCGTTCCATTGTTTCTTTTTGTTTCCTTTCACATTCCAGCGGTTCTTCTGTCCATTTAAATCAGTTACGGCCCGATAGTCACCGGTACACCTACTGCACAGTAACTCCACAGAATATCCATTACATCATTTTGTCATGGCAATACAGCCTGCTGTTCCTCTGTCTCCCTGATTTCCATGGATCTCAATGGCTCCTCCTAAAGGAGTATCCCATGGGGGTGTCACACCTGCTTTATTGGCATCTACAATAGCCTGATACTGTTCTGGGTAATAAGGCCGGTGGACAGACCTCTCTGGGCATCTTCAATATTGGGATAGGACAATCCCAGTGCCAGATAATATTTGCTCTTGTCATTTCTGGTACATACGTAGAAGCTGCCTGACGGAGTGATCTCATCCCCCCTCCTTTACTTTATCACCAGTAGCCGACTGCCGTCCCAGCTTGGCATCCCAGATACCGATCACCTTCTTATTCTGCATCAGGGTCAGCTTGCTCTGGCGTTTGCTGATATAGATGCTGATACCGGTGGCTGTCGGGGTGATAGATGCCGGGTCTGGTTTGGCTGCAGAGGTTTTCTGTATTCTGAACAGCATCTGACTCCTTTTGGCTTCCATCTGCCTTGTTTTCTGTACTCTGGCTCTTATCTGTACCGGCTGCAGGATTTTCTGTTGCCTGTCAGAGCCCTTTGCCCCATCCTGGTCATTCTGGCTGGCATCTGTCACCGGTGTTGCCTGGCCATCAACAGCTTCAACGGTGCTGTTAATGGCAATGATCTGTTCTGCCATCGCGCCGGAAGCTGCTGTTACAGCCAGTCCTACTGCCAGAAAAACCTCCCATCAATAATCTTCTATATCTCATAAAACGCATCTCCTTTTGGAAAACATATACCCGCTTTTTTTTCTATCTGCTCCCCATTTTACCAGAACACCGCTTTATGGGCAACCGCCGTTTGTTTAAGATTTTCTGTCAGTTTTCCAGCTATACCTGAATAAACTTTCTTAGTTCCCAACCACCTGTACCTGGCTTCCTATACCTGCGCTGCTGCGTTTTTTGGTGACAATGATTTTTCGCTCGATCCGGTCCTTCAGCTCTCCTACATGAGATATAATGCCTACCAGCCGTTGACCCTCTGCCAGATCATTTAAGGAACGGATCGCCTGGTTTAAGGAGTCTTCATCTAACGAACCAAAACCTTCATCTACAAACATAGCATCCAGGCGGATCCCTGCCTGCGCCTGCCTGGATCTCATCGGAAAGCCCCAATGCCAGTGAAAGGACGCCTGGAAGGATTCTCCGCCGGAAAGTGTTTTTTACACTTCGCTCACTTCCATTGTAATGATCAACAACATTTAAATCAAGTCCTGCTTTTTTCCTTCTTGCCTTCCCCATTTTCCTGCCGTTTTAACTCATACTGGCCACTGCTCATGGTCATAAGCCGCAGATTGGCCCTGCGCAGGATCCGGTCAAAATAAGCCATCTGCACATATGTTTCAAGCTCAATCTTGCGCTTTCCGCTAAGTGTGCCCCTGCTGTATCAGAAAGTGCCCGCATCCACACATATTCCTGTTCTGCTGCTGCCATTTTTTCCTGCTGTCCCTGAACAGCCTCATAAATACGCCGGTTGCTTTGCAGCTGTGAAAACTGTTTGGAATAAGCTTCTTCCCAGTTTTCTTCTCTTCTGAGAATGTATTGATCTTTTGCCTGTATCTCATCTTCAGAGCTTTCCACTGTGGAAGAAATCTGGCTTTTTAAGGTTTCCATCGAAGATTTCAGGCTTTCACACTGCTGTTTTAACTGACCAAGTGTTTCATCCGCCTGCTTCAGATTCTTCTCTAATGCCTGTTTTTTCTCTGTTTTAGCTTTCAGGACAGCATCTATCTCATGGGTTGTCATAAAACCATATACCTGGCCTTCTTCTTCAATCTGTCTCTTTAACTCTTCCAGCTGTATTTCCAGTTTCTGGATATCCAGAGCCTTTGGGAAATGTTGTCTGAAAAGAGTCTTCTGACGGATCTCCAGCTTTTCTGCCTGTATCTGTAAATGATCTAATATATCTGTTCTCTTTCTCTGTTTTTCCTGATCTGCCTGAACTGCTTCCCAAAGCATCCCTGTTTTCTTCTTTTAACTGTATATATGCAGCTTTTATCCAAACAAGCATCTGCTGTATGTCCTGCATACCTGACTGTATCTGTGTACTTTGCGAATCTTTCCTGCTGCTTTTTCCAGCTGTAATATCTCCATGCTCTGCTTTATAAGAAGAGAAAGGCTTCCTGCTGCTGATGAATAAATGTTCCGGGTCTTTAACAGCTTATCCTGAGTACTTTTTCCTTCTGTTCTAAAGCCGCCAGTTCTTTCTGGCATTTTTCAAGAGATTCTTTTGCCGTCTGAGCTTCTTTTTAACTTCTGTTCACAGGAAGATAATTCCTCTGACAGATGCATTTTTACTTTTTATGACATCCTGGCTTTCTGCTGCACTTTTTTCTGTCCGGAACCTTCCATATGAGGTGCTTCTGATATCTCATTCAGACGTCCCCAAAGATCTGCCCCTTTATTTTTATACTGCTCCCGCAGATCCCCAGCTGCTCCTTCATCTGGCCGGCCTGGGCACTTAACTGCTGTACATTTTTTCTTTCAGCTCTAATATTTCCCTCTTCCGGTCCAGAACCTTTTATCCGGCACCTGATGCGCGATCACTGCCAGCTGGGGATGATGAAGGGAACCAGACCGGACATTTCTTCCCTTCCTTTAAATGCTTTGCCAGAAGACCTGCCTGTGCATCCAAAAACGCCTGTTCCAGTTGGTTATAAACCTTCCTTTCCTCATTTCTTTCCGCAACAGCTTTCTCATATTTATCCCAGGTCTCCCCTAATCTTTTTCTCTGCCTGCTCTAGCTGGACTACCTGGGTCTGAAACTCCCGTAACTGCCCTGCTCTTACCTGCAGTACCAGCTCTGTTCCAGCCAGTTCCGTAAGGACTGTTTCCTTCTTTTTCCGTTCTTCTTTCTGCAGCACAAGTTCATTTTCATTTTTTCCAGTTCTGCTACTTTCTTTTCCCCGGCATCTTTTTCTATAACTGCCTGATTTAAAGCATTTTCCCCGTCTGCAAGCTGCTTTGCCTTGTCCTGCACTTCTTTAAGGTACTTTGCAGCCGTTCTTTTTGGGCGTCTATCCCTTTCAGGCTTTCCCGGGCTTCTTTATTCTCCTGTTTTGCCTGTTCCAAAGAAGCTTTTTCTGTGTTTAATCTTCCAGCTGCCTCTTTCTCTTTTTCAATCTGGTCTGCCTTTTCGCCGGCTGTTTTTTTTCTTCTTTATAAAGGCTTCCAGACCATCTTTTTGTGTCCGTAAACCGCGATCTCCTCTGCCAGCAGCTCGCAATCTCCGGCTGCTTCTTCTGCTTCCTTTTTCTGTTCCTCAGCCTCTGTTACCTTTGAACTAACACCTTAAGCTGTTCCTGCTTTGCTTCCAGGTTTTTCTTCATTTTCTGCTTTTGCTGTGCTTCTCCAAGCCCCCGGCTTGCAGCTTTTATTTATTTTTATCCAGACCGTTTATGTGGTCTTTTACCTCTCTTAAACTGTCTTCCTGCCGTTTTATAGCATCTACAAGAAGCTGGATCCCCCGCATGGTCTTTCCCTCAAATTTCGCCTTTTTCAGTTCTTTCCATTCTGCCTCAGCCTGGGGATCTTCGCTGATAAATGCATCACCTAAATACTGGAGGATGCTTAAACGCATGCCATCATACTCTTTCCATTTCCCTTCACTGCATCCCGCAGCCGGTTTTCAATATCCTGATAGATCCCCGTATGGAAGATCTGGCGGAATATCTCCCCCCCGCTCTGTAGTTCCGGCTAAAAGCAGTTTCTGGAAATCTCCCTGGGCGATCATGGCAATCTGGGTAAACTGGCGGTAATCAATCCCATTAACTCTGTTATAGCTTTTTTTGTCACCCTCTCTGGTTTTCGTCACAGGCTGCCGGCCGTCAGGAAAAACAAGCTCTGCCTCTGCTTTCTGCAAAGGTAAATCCCTGTTCCTCTGCCCTTTGGACGCAGATATTCCGGATTTCTGGTAACTTTATAATCTTTTCCCTGATAGATAAATGTCAGTTCCACATAGGTAGGCACATCCTCCGGTGCATATTTGTTGCGAAACATTCCTGTTTTCCCTGACATTTCCGCTGGCTTCCCCATAAAGGGCAAAGGTAATAGCATCAAAAAGAGTGGTCTTTTCCGCACCTGTATCACCGGTGATCAGATAAAGCCCTTTTTTCCCCCAGCTTTTCAAAATCAACTACTGTCTTTTCTCCATAAGGCCCAAAGGCGCTTATAACTAGTTTTTTCGGCTTCATTCTTTCACCTCCCGGATGATATTTCCTACAAACTCTTTTCTGTAGCTGGCTCATAGGCTGATTATTCTGCAGCTCATAAAATTCCATAAACAGCTCCATTTCTGATTTTGCTCCACTGCCTGAGCTGCTGTAAGCTCCATATTTCCCCTGGTCCTGCGGTTATCATATTCCAGCTGCATGATATTGGGATAAATGACCCGCAGCTTCTGAAGACCGTCCAAAATATCCTCTTCATCTGTCAATGTCACATGAAGGTAATCATCGCAGTTTTCATTTTCATAAAATGGCTTTGCAGTTACTTCCATATAACTGCCGCGGATCTTTCGCATATCCCGCAGTGGACGCAGAAAATAGCTGATATATCTACATTTCCTTTTTCTTTTAACTCCACCACAGTAATGGATTTCTCCTGCCCGCCTCTGAAAAAGAGTATTTAAGAGGCGTGCCGCAGTAGCGCACCTGGTCTTTTTCCCACTGCCTGTGGACTGTGGATATGGCCCAGTGCCACATAGTCAAAATCATCAAAAACAGAGGCATCTACATTGTCAAGCCCCTACAGACACCTCTTCTGACTCACAACGCATGGCCCCTGTAACAAACTGATGGGCTATTAACACATTCCGCACATCTGTATCTATATCCATATGGAAACAGCCATTTTCACTGCGCTCTGGGTGATCGCACACTGCTTCTGCTTCTTTTTTCAAATTCTCCCCCTTCAAAAGCATGGCGGACTACAGCCGGTTTTATGAAAGGCAGCAGATGGATGCACACTTTTCCATATTCATCCGTAAATTCCACCTTCTCTGTCTTTCCCTCATATACAGGAGCCACGTAAATGCCGCTTTTTCTTCATCAACCGTCCGCCATAGGAAACACGTTCCGGGGAATCATGGTTTCCACTGATCATAAACACAGGCAGTCCCATTTCATTCAGGCTTGTGAGAAAATCATCAAATACCTGCACTGCCTCTGCCGCCGGAACCGGCTTATCATAAATATCACCTGCTAAGATGATTCCTCCGGCTGATACTCTTTCGCAGCCTTTAATATCTGTCCCAGAATATATTTCTGGTCTTCCAGCATGGAAAATTCATTGACCCGCTTTCCAATATGCAGGTCCGACAAATGAAACAGCTTCATAAAAACCTCCCAACATGTATATCAAAAAGGCACCACAAAAAACTTTTTTTTTTGCGGCACCTCTCATTCCACTTGATCATATGTATTCGTTACTGCTCTAACTGCTTCTTATAGATCTCAATTGCTTTCTTCATCATTTCAGGACCTGGTGCTCCTGATGGTCATACGCTTTTCTACACAGGTCTTCATGCTGATGGCCTCGTATACATCTTCCTCAAACACAGGACTGATCTTCTTATATTCCTTTAATGAAAGATCATCTAAAGCAATGCCCTTGTCAATGCACAGCAGTACCAGCTGTCCTACAATGCCATGCGCATCACGGAAAGGCACGCCATGATTTACCAGGTAATCTGCCGCATCAGTAGCATTGGTAAAGCCATTCTTTGCGCTTGCTTCCATTACATCCTTGCGGAATTTCATGGAAGAGATCATGCCGGTAATAAGGACAGACAGCCCTTCACTGTATCAATAGCATCAAAGGGCAGCTCCTTATCTTCCTGCATATCCTTATCATATGCTAAAGGAAGTCCTTTCATTGTGGTAAGCATAGAAACCAGGGCACCGTAAACGCGGCCGCTCTTTCCGCGGATCAGCTCAGCGATATCCGGATTCTTCTTCTGCGGCATGATGCTGCTTCCGGTGCTGTAGGAATCATCGATCTCTACGAAACGGTATTCATTGGTATTCCAGATAATGATCTCCTCACTGAAACGGCTTAAGTGCATAGCAATCGTAGATAATGCGCTTAACAGCTCGATGAGGTAATCTCTGTCAGAAACAGAATCCATGGAGTTTAAGGTTGGTCCATCAAAATCCAGAAGCTTTGCAGTATACTCTCTGTCCAGAGGATAAGTAGTTCCAGCCAGGGCGCCGGATCCTAATGGGCAGTAATTCATTCTCTTGCGGATGTCCTGTAAACGGAACGGTCCCGGAGAACATTTCAAAATATGCACCTACGTGATGAGCCAGTGTTACAGGCTGTGCTTTCTGTAAATGGGTAAAACCAGGCATAAATGTCTCTGTATTTGCTTCCACGATCACCAGAAGTTCTTTTTAAAAGTTCTTTTACAAGAACGTCCATCTCATCGATCTCATCTCTTGTATACAGCTTCATATCCAGAGCTACCTGGTCGTTGCGGCTGCGTCCTGTATGAAGGCGCTTTCCTGCTTCACCAATACGTTCTGTTAAGGTTCCTTCTACGAAAGAATGGATATCCTCATATTCAGAGTCTGACGGGATCACCAGCCTGCCGCTGTCAAGGTCTTCCCTGATGCCTTCAAGACCTGCCACAATGGCATCTCTGTCTGCTTCTGCCAGAATTCCCTGTTTTGCTAACATCTTTACATGCGCAATGCTGCCTCTGATGTCCTGACGGTAAAATTTCTGGTCAAAGGAAAGAGATGCGTTAAAATTGTGTACAAGCTGATTTGTTTCCTTGGTGAAACGTCCGCCCCAAAGCTTCATAATTGATGTCTCCCTTTTACTTTTTTTTATATCTGCATGTATGATTATTCATTATACATTATAAATTCACATTTTGCGGCTATTTTTTCTGTTTTTGCCTATTTTTTCTTATTTTTTCATTTACAGCTGTAAATAGGGCTGCACCGGCAAACACAGCCAGGCTTACACCGGCGATCATGGCACCGGTTTTTAAGCCTTCCGGTTCATAGGTCAAAGCGATCTCACGATCGCCTTCACTTAAGTCTGCTGCCACAAATGTATCAAAGATGGACCTGGTTTCTGTTTCCACACCGTCTACTGTAAGTTTCCAGCCCTTATCATAAGGAATGCTTGTATACATGGTACCAGCTGTATCTGCATGAATAGTACGGAAAGCTGCGTATCTGTCCACCTGGACAGTTTTACAGGATTCCTGATCCATTTTTTCATAAAACTCTTTAAACGCCTCTGTATCAAAACGCCATACTTCTGCCTGAAGTGTTGATTTCCATCATCTTCACAGCGAAGCTCCACCTCTGTTCCTCTTACAAGATAACCAAGTTCCAGGAAATAACCTCTGTCCACATTGTCAAAGGTCTTGCTTTTTTCGCCCATGGCGGCAGTAACCTTTTCCACCTTTTTGTTGGTCACATATACATAATACTGACCATTTTCTTCTGATGTAAAGGTAAACTTTTTGCCTTCTGCAGCTCCTTCATTGGAAACTAAAACATCCCTGGTTCCCAGCACATTGCAAAGATCATTCTGGACGACAGCCGGGTTGCCGGAATCTAACAGCCAGTTGCCTTCCACATCCCCCGGGAGCATAAATGCCACAGGCAGTGTATATTTATTCTCATAAAGCCACATGGAACCTTTTCGTCCCAGCTGGTCCTGTAAGCCAGTTGAAGGCTGCTGATCCGGATAAATGCCATAGCGGATGGAAAACAGACTGTCCACCAATGGGGTGCTTCCCTTGATGCTGTAAGCATTCGTAGAGCTTTCACAACCAAGGTACCTTACAAAATCCGATAAAGAAGCATTGGCTACAGAAGAAAACAGGGATGCCGACGGATAATTCATCCATGCCCCGTCATTTTTAGTCTTGCTGTCTCCCTTTTCCACTCTGTAAAAAGTATCGCATTTAATATTTCCAGCCAGCTGTATGGTGTCTTCATTATCCTTACATAGGCTGTTCTGCTGGTAGTGGGAAGACTGCTGACACCTAAGTTTAACGCCGTTTCCACTGCCACTAAAAGCAGTGTGAGCATCATGACCGCATCTTCATTCCAGTGCTTTCTCTTGTACAGATAAACCAGTCCCATATACAGAGACAGGAAGATAATGGCTGCATAAAACACAGAAAAATGAAATTGCTCTGAGTTATCCACAAGTTTCTCTGCCATGATCACAAAAATGACCGCACCCCAGAAAGCCCATACCACCTGCTTCCAGGAAATTTCTTTTAATTCCAGGCAGACCTGATGGCACATGGTCAGCACCAGGGCAATATAAATAAAGGACTGCCTGCAGGGAAGACTGTTTGGATAATGGAAACCATGCCAGATGAAGTTTAACACATTAATGGAAAAGCTTGCATAAAACATTAACAGCAGACCACAGTAAACTGCCTTTTCCCGCACTGTTATCTTCTTTGCTCCCAGATAAAGGAGCAGGAACATAAGTACCGCCACACCACAGTAAATATTAGGCCAGTGGTCCAGACCTATCTCCGTTCCCACATTTCCAATATGGCGGGCGATCATATCAAAAATAGAAAAATAGCAGCTGATGGTCTTTGGAAAATCAAAGTCACCGGAAGCAGTTGCCTGTAAAGCATAGATCTCAGGCAGAAGCACTACGGCTGCCAGTCCTCCTGCAAGGAGAGAATAAAAGCCAAAACGTACTCCTGTTGCTGCCAGTTCTTTTTACGCCCTTTGGGGATTTAAAATGACCTGCATGATCACATAGATGACCATAAAAATACATATCATAATAGATATATAGTAATTGGAAAGAATAGAAAGTCCAGTGGTAATGCAGTAGAACAGCCCCTTTTTTCTCCCTGTACCAGCTGCTCTGCCCCATAGGAGGATCAGTGGCAGAAGCCAGATGCAGTCCAGCCACATGATATTCCAGCTGTAAGCTGCCATATAACCGCTTAAAGCATAGAAAATACCAAAAACACCGGCTATAAAATGCTTTTTTTCAAAATGACGGTTCAGATACCAGGTAAACGTCACGCCACAGATGCCTGTTTTTATGGTGATCAGGATGGTCATAAATTCAATGATGAATTTCTTTGGACATAAAACGATCAGCCAGTTCACCGGACTTGCCAGATAATAGGCATAAAGGGCAGAAAAATTCACTCCCCATACCAATATCCCAGCTGTATAGCAGGCTCCCCCCCTGCTTTAGCTTGTACTGGAATTCAGAAAAGAAAGGGGCATACTGATGGTACATGTCTGTCCGTAAAAAGCACTCTTCCCCAAATGGGAAAATACCTCTCTGGGCAAAAAGAACGATCAGGACAGCTACCGGCACAAAAAAGGCTGCGATCAGACCATCACCTGGGCGCAGAAAGCGGAAGCCTCCATTTCCCGGCTCACTTTCGTTTTCCGGCTCGTCTTTAAATTCTTCCGGTGCTTGTACATCTTCTCTCATCCGCACTGACCTTATGGACAGCATCCACTTTTTCTTCTCCTGCAGCTGCTGTCTGTTCTTTTCGCTTTCCCCAGACTTCCCGCCTTTTTTTTTTTTTTTTATTTCTATTTGCACTGGCTCACTTTCCTGCATCTTTCCTGTAAATTTTTCTGTGATTTTTCCTGTGAGCTTTCCTGTAAATTTTCCTGCAAAGATGCTGCTTCCTCCCTGTTGTCTACATTTTTACCGTAACTGGTCTCTGGACCATTTCCAAAACTGCGTCCAGTTCCTTCTCTACCTGTTCTATTTCTTCACGACTCACTGCATTCACCTTTCCTACAGCTGTTCCTATTTCTTTTTTAAAGATCCAAAGTTTGCTGAACACATAATTTGCCACCATATTGATAACAGAAACTGTCAGTTTGCAGAACATTTCATAAACAAGCCCTCTGTCTCCTCCCAGCTTCACCATCACTACCAATAAGCATCCAGGTCGCCACTCCTGAAATAGCTCTTGCCGCAAAAAAGGCACCGCCCTCTTTTAATAGGTAAGAGGGACGCATGTTAAAATTGCGGAATACAATGATCTTATTTACAATATAGGCAAATAATACCGCAGCCACCCATGAAAAGCCTGGGATACACCAACCCCCATGGACATCTTCCTGAATAACGTATAGGAAACAAAGTCCACAGCAGTTGTCAGCACACCACAGACCAGGTAGCTGATGGTCTCATAATTCACACATTTTTTCCATAATTTTCCAAACACGTTTTTTTCTCCTGCATCTGACCTTATATTTCTCTTTAAGCTCAAAAATCCTTCTATAAGCTTCTTTTCCCCAGTCAGTTCTTTCTATAAATATTTTAACCCATCTGATACGGGATCGCTGCGTGCTTTTGCACTCTCCCAATCCTGCCAGTTATCCTTCCTTAATCAGAACTTAGAAACTCCTGTGCCCCTTCTGAATAATGCAGTTCCCCATCTTCTGTGATGAACACTGCATATACACCCTCCAGTGAATCAGCCAGTTTCATTCCATTTTCCAGACCTAAAGCAAAGCAGGATGTGCTCAATCCGTCTCCATCCACAGAAAGTTTTGAAATGATCGTCACCTGGGTAAGGCCATTTTCATAAGGATAGCCTGTATGCGGGTCTAAAATGTGATGATAATTCACCCCATCCTGGATAAAATGCCGTTCATACACCCCTGAGGATACAACAGATAAGTCATTGATATCCAAAGCTGCTACTGTTTCCGTACGGTCTGCAAAAGGTTTCTGAAGACCGATCTTAAAAGGCTTCCCGTCTGTTTTTTCACCTACACAGACTACATTGCCTCCCAGGTTGATAATAGCACTTTTACCCCTGTTCTGTTAAATAATCTTTGATCCGGTCTGCAATATACCCCTTTGCAATGGCTCCCAGATCAATCGCTGTATCATCATCTGCAAAGTAACTGTATTTCCTTCTAATAAGACTTTCTTATAACCTACTTTTTTCAAGAGCCGCCTGGATAGCTGTGCTTTCCGGCACTGCAGCGATCTGCCCCTGCAAAGTCCCAGAGACTGCTTAAAGGCTCAATCGTAATATCAAAGGCCCCGCCGGACATTTCACAATACTCAGTCCCTTCTTTAAAACCTCCGCGGTTTTATCAGAAACTGTAAACTGTCTTTCTCCCGGCTTTCTGTGGTTCATCTGGTAGATCTCACTTGTGTCGATGGTGGTACTTAAAACATTTTCATATTCCCTGCACACATCCAGAGCACCATCTAATATCTCTTCTTTATCTGTATCATACAAGGTAACACTGACAAAGGTATTCAGCAGAAAATCCATTTTATTTATGGGCTCTTTTGTCTTCTCTGTACAGCCTGTTAATGACAGCACCAGACAAAGAACTGTAAGCAGGATGCAATTTCGTTTTTTCATATATTTATTATCTCTTTTTTTCCATAAGCACATTCCATATTTTGTCACACAACGCATGAACAGTAATCATTTTATCACTATGACAGTTTTACTGTCAACATAACCAGAAAGACTTTGAAAAGAACAGGCATTTAGTATATACTTGTAAATGAAAATGAGTTACAGGAGATCCCATATGAATCTTTCCTATTTAAAATACGCTGTAGAAGTAGAAAAAACCGGTTCTATTACAAAAGCAGCCCAGAACTATTATATGAACCAGCCCCATTTAAGCAAGATCATCCGTGAACTGGAGCGTGATCTTGATGTCCCATCTTTGACCGTACCAGCAGGGGAACGATCCCTACTGTCCGTGGAGAAGAATTCCTGCGCTACGCAAAAGGGATCATGGAACAGGAAGCCCAGTTAGACAAGCTCTGCTCCAGAAATAAGGAATGTCCCCGTGAAATTCGTCTTTGCGGTCCCCGCGCTTCTTATATATCCAGCACTTTAAAGAATTTTTAAAAGAAGATGACCGGCTTTTTACGACCAATGTGCGCTATAAAGAAACAAACTCCAAGGACGTGGTCCGTCTGGTCTCTTCCAAAGAATTTGACTTAGGCATTGTCCGCTGTCAGGTACTTTACGAACCATTTTTTTCCTTAAAATGATACAGGATGAGCATTTGGACAGCAAGGTCTTATGGCAGTTCTCTCCTAAGGTACTTATGTCCCCTCGCATCCTCTTGCAGGAAAGGAGCCTTTAGACCACCCTTTGATTTTTCCCAGTCCGTAGAACTGCTTCAGGGAGATATCCAGTATCCTTCTTTTACCCCGGAAAATACTGACTGTGTCCTTCCGGACAGTGATCCCTGCCATACCATTTATATTTATGACCGGGGCAGCCAGTATGAATTTCTCCGCCATCTTCCAGGTGCCTATATGTGGACTTCTCCTGTTCCGTACAGCACCCTTACAGAAGCAAAACTGATCCAGAGAGAATGTACCCGCCCGGATAATGTATTCAAGGACCTTTTAGTCTGTCGCAGCAACTACCGCCTGTCCAAAGCAGAAACAGAACTGACCCAGTGGCTGGGCCGCACTATCAGCCAGCTGTCTGACTAACTGGCTGCTCTGTTTTGTAAGACCATTTTTATCAGGTCTTAAAATATCGTCTTGAAAATAACAATATTCTCAGTAACAGAGCTGGCCATTTTTTCGTTTATTTTTCTGTTACTGAGTATTTTTTTTTCTTTCTGCTTTCTATTTTTATTCACATTTCACAATTTTCTTCTCATTAACCAGTGATATACTTACAGGAATACCATTATTCCATTTTTGCATCTAGCCAAACTTTTATCAATGTGCTACTATATAGCTGTTAAAGAAATAACGAACAGATACATATAGTCAATCACACAACTATATTTTTAGGAGGTCATAATTATGAGATTCACATTACCAAGAGATTTATACCATGGAAAAGATGCACTGGAGTCCTTAAAGACACTGCCTGGCAAGAAAGCCATTGTTGTTGTAGGCGGCGGCTCCATGAAGCGTTTCGGTTTCCTGGATAAAGTAGAAGCTTACTTAAAAGAAGCAGGAATGGAAGTTCAGTTATTTGAAGGCGTTGAGCCGATCCTTCTGTAGAGACCGTTATGAAGGGTGCAAAAGCTATGCAGGAATTCAAACCTGACTGGATCGTAGCTGTAGGTGGTGGTTCACCAATCGATGCTGCAAAGGCTATGTGGGTATTCTATGAGTATCCTGATACCAAGTTTGAAGACCTGATCACACCATTCAGCTTCCCAACACTGCGTACAAAAGCTAAATTCTGTGCTATCTCCTCTACCTCCGGTACAGCTACCGAAGTTACTGCATTCTCTGTAATCACAGATTATGCTAAGGGAATCAAATATCCTCTGGCTGACTTCAACATCACTCCAGATGTTGCTATCGTAGATCCAGAGTTAGCAGAGACCATGCCAAAGAAGCTGACTGCACATACAGGTATGGATGCTATGACTCATGCAATCGAGGCATATGTTTCCACACTGCACTGCGAATACACCGATCCGTTAGCACTTCATGCAATCGAGCTGATCAGCGAGTATCTGGTTCCATCCTACAATGGCGACATGGATGCACGTGCAAAGATGCATGATGCACAGTGTCTGGCTGGTATGGCATTCTCTAACGCATTATTAGGTATCGTTCACTCTATGGCACACAAGACCGGTGCTGCTTACTCTGGCGGACATATTGTTCATGGATGTGCTAACGCAATGTACCTGCCAAAGGTTATCAAATACAACGCAAAAGAACCTGAAGCAGCTGCAAGATATGCTAAGATCGCTAAGTTCATCAACCTGCCGGGGAAATACTGATGAAGAACTGGTAGATGCGCTGATCGCAAGGATCCGCGAGATGAACAAGGATCGGATATTCCTACCTGCATCAAGTACTATGAAGGCGGAATCATCGATGAGAAAGAATTCATGGAGAAACTGCCTAAGGTTGCAGAACTGGCAGTAGGCGATGCCTGCACCGGCTCCAACCCAAGAAGCATCAACCCAGATCAGATGGCTAAGCTGCTTAAGTGCTGCTACTATGATGAGGAAGTTGATTTCTAATTCATAGAAATTCATAAAAGATCTGAAGATCCAGAATTGAATAAGAAATTTTTTAAGGGCTGCGGAAACGGATCCGCAGCCCTTATTTGATCCTATAAAGAAACAAACTGCCGATCACCCTTTCGATGATCAGGCAGTTTGTTTTCTTATACAGCTCGCAAACCCGCACCTGAAGGGTACTCTTACTGTCTGCTTCGCAGACGGTTTGCCCGTGAATATTTACTCCATTCCTTTCAGCAGCTTCTCAACGCTGGAAAGCTTTACGCACAGTGCAAACAGCTCTGTAGCCACGATCAGGTCGCCCAGAGGTGGATAAGTCGGGGCAATACGGATATTGCTGTCATGAGGATCTTTTCCATATGGGTAGGTTGCTCCGGCATTGGTCATAACCAGGCCTGCTTTCTTGCATTTTGCTACAATATCTTTTTGCACAGCCATCTAAGGAATCAAAAGCAATAAAATAACCGCCCTTTGGCTTAGTCCACTCGCCGATACCAAGACCGCCCAGCTCTCTTTCCAGAATCTCTTCTACAGCTTCAAACTTCGGACGGAGGATGTCAGCGTGCTTGCGCATATGCTCTATCATTCCATGGATGTCCTTAAAGAAACGTACATGACGTAGCTGGTTTACCTTGTCATGGCCAATGGTCTGGTGCTTTAACTGAGCCTTGATGTCTTCCAGGTTGTTGTGGGAGGTAGCGATGGCTGCGATACCGGAACCCGGGAAGCTGATCTTGGAAGTAGATGCAAATTTATAAACCAGGTCAGGATTTCCTGCTCTTTTGCACTCTGCCAGAATCTCGATCAGATGATCCTGGTCATGGTCATACAGGTGATGGATGCCATATGCATTGTCCCAGAAAATACGGAAATCAGGAGCAGCCGGTTCCAGTCTTGCAAAGCGGCGTACTGTTTCGTCAGAATAGAATAGCCCTGTGGATTGGAATACTTCGGTACACACCAGATACCCTTAATAGAAGCATCATTGGCTACCAGCTCTTCTATCATATCCATATCAGGACCTTCCGGAGTCATAGGAACATTGATCATCTCAATACCAAAATACTGGGTAATACCAAAGTGACGGTCATAGCCTGGAACCGGGCAAAGGAATTTTACCTTATCCAGCTTGCACCATGGGGTATTTCCCATGATACCATGTGTCATGGCTCTTGAAACCGTATCATACATAACATTTAAGCTGGAGTTGCCATAGATGATAATGGTAGAAGGATTAACCTCCATCATATCTGCCAGAAGTTCCTTTGCTTCATCAATACCGGTAAGCACTCCGTAGTTACGGCAGTCTGTACCATCTTCACAGGTCAGGTCATCATCACTGCTGAGCACGTCCATCATTCCCATGGAAAGATCCAGCTGCGCCACACTCGGTTTACCGCGGGACATATCCAGTCTCAGATCTTTTGTCTGAAAATCGTGATACTTTGCCTTCAGGTCTTTGCGAAGGGCTACCAGTTCTTCTTTGGTCATCTCTGCATACGGCTTCATAATTTCCTCCTCTATATGTGTTCTTAAGGCAGACATATGTCAGTGCCATAAACACATTTTCTTTCATTGCTATAAAATATACACCAAAGTATTTATTCCGTCAACACAAAATTTCCTTATGAAGCTAAAACTTTGACTTATGGTTATATAAAACTATACATAATTTTACTTATAACCTGGTAAAATCCCCCGGTAAACCGGGGGAATTTAACTGTATAAATCTCTTTTTACTTTGCCAGCAGTTCCTTCAACAGTTTATTTACCATTCCAGGGTCTGCCTTGCCCTTCATAGCCTTCATAGTCTGTCCTACCAAAAAGCCCATGGCTTTTTCTTTTCCGCCCTTATAATCGGCTACGGACTGCGGATTTGCCGCCAGAATGCCTTCAATGGTGGCCTTTAAAGCACCTTCATCATTTACTACCTTTAAGCCCTTTTCTTCTACATAAACAGCCGGATCCACATTATGCTCAAAGATCTCTTCAAATACAGTCTTCGCCACGGTGCGGTTGATCTCGCCAGCTGCTACCATCTGGATCAGCTTTGCCAGATTTGCAGGTGAAAAGCCCATATCATCCGGGTCCATTTCATGTTCTTTCAGCAGACGCATAGCTTCTACCATCAGCCAGTTGGATGCCTCTTTTGGCTTTTCCACAAAGCTTTACTGTCTCCTCAAATACATCTGCCATATGCTTGAATTTGTAAGGATCTGTGCATCATACTGAGGCAGGTCAAATTCGCTGATATAACGGACCATTTTCTCGGTACGAAGTTCTGGCTGTGCTGCCCTGATTCTTGCGATCCACTCATCACTGATCACCACCGGTGTCAGGTCCGGATCCGGGAAATAGCGGTAATCCTGGGCATCTTCCTTAGAACGCATAGCCTTTGAGCTTTCTTTATTATCATCCCAGCGTCTTGTTTCCTGAATGACCTTCCTGCCGTCTTCGATCAGCTCGATCTGGCGTCTTGTTTCCCCTTCAATGGCATGTGCAATAGCCTTAAAAGAGTTTATATTCTTCATCTCAGTCCTGGTGCCAAATTCCGACGCTCCCACTTCACGGACAGATATGTTTACGTCAGCTCGCATGGAACCTTCCTGAAGCTTGCAGTCAGAAGCACCAAGATACTGGATGATCAGACGAAGCTTTTCCAGATAAGCAATTACTTCATCTGCGCTTCTCATATCCGGCTCAGAAACGATCTCGATCAGCGGAACGCCGCTTCGGTTGTAATCCACCAGGGAGCAGTCCTCCCACTCATCATGAACAAGCTTTCCTGCATCCTCCTCCATGTGAATCTCATGGATACCGACCTTTTTCTTTATGCCGGACTCTGTTTCGATCTCTCACCCAGCCATCGTGACAGATAGGCAGGTACAGCTGTGAGATCTGGTAGTTCTGTGGATTATCTGGATAAAAATAGTTCTTACGGTCAAATTTGCAGTTCTGTGTGATATCACAATTTGTTGCAAGTCCAACTGCCATGGCATATTCTACGACCTGTTTATTTAATACCGGCAGGGAACCGGGCATACCGGTACACACCGGACAGGTATGGGTGTTGGGCGCTCCTCCGAAAGCGGTAGAGCAGCCGCAGATATTTTCGTCTTTGTTGCCAGTTCTACATGGACTTCCAGACCGATAACGGTCTCATACTGTTTACTCATGGCTTACTCCTCCTCAGTCAGATACTTTTGCCAGCTTAGGCATTTCGTATTTTCTGGTACACTCAAATGCATATCCTGCGCGGATAATGTTCTTTTCCTTAAAAGCAGTCACCGATCAGCTGCATTCCAATCGGAAGACCCCCTTAGAGTCCATGCCGCATGGAACGGTCATTCCAGGAAGACCAGCCAGATTAACGGAAATCGTATAAATATCACCCAGATACATTTTTAATGGATCACTTAAGGAAGCTCCCAGCTTTGGTGCTGTATCAGGAGATGCAGGAGCCAGGATCAGGTCATATTTTGCAAAAGCTTTATCAAATTCTTTCTTGATCAGAGCCTTGGTACGCAGGGCCTTTAAATAATAAGCATCATAATATCCGGAACTGAGTACAAAAGACCCAAGCATGATACGACGTTTTACCTCGGCACCGAAGCCTTCGGAACGTGTCTTTTTGTACATGTTGTGAAGTCCCTCGTATTCTTTAGTGCGGTAGCCATATTTTATGCCATCAAAACGTGAAAGGTTGGAGCTTGCTTCTGCAGAAGCAATGACGTAATAAGCAGGAATAGCATAATCTACCAAACCTAAATCAAAGGTTTCTACAATAGCGCCTTTTTTCCTTTAAAATATCTGCTGCCTTTAAAATGGCTGCCCTTACTTCCTCATCCAGTCCTTCACCAAAATAGCTTGATGGGATACCGATCTTCATTCCCTTTACATCATCTTTTAATGCAGAGGTAAAATCACAGTCTGTACGGGCCATGGAAGTGCTGTCTTTTACATCATGGGAAGAAATCGCTTCCAGAATCGCTGCACAATCGGAAACGTCCTTTGCAACCGGTCCGATCTGGTCCAGGGAAGAACCGTAGGCAATCAGGCCGTAACGGGAAACAGTTCCGTAGGTGGGTTTAATGCCGGTAACGCCGCAGAAGGAACTTGGCTGACGGATAGAACCACCCGTATCAGAACCTAATGCATAAAAGCACTCATTAGCTGCTACAGCTGCACAGGAGCCGCCTGAAGAACCGCCTGGTACATGCTCTGTATTCCATGGGTTGCGGGTCACACCGTAATAGGAAGTCTCGGTGGTGCTTCCCATGGCGAACTCGTCCATATTGGTCTTTCCAAGAATAACGGCTCCTGCTTTTTCCAGGTTTAAAACAGCCTCTGCTGTATAAGTTGGCACAAAATTTTCAAGGATCTTTGAGCTGCAGGTAGTGCGCATGCCTTTAGTACACATGTTATCTTAATAGCAGCCGGTACACCTGCCAGTGGACCTGTCAGTGTTCCTGCCTCGATCTGGGCCTGAACCTCTTTTGCACGCTTCATGGCTCCTTCTTCGTCTAACGTAACATAAGAATGAACCTGCTCTTCCACTGCCTTGATCTGCTTTATCACTGCTTCTGTGGCCTGCAAAGAAGTGATTTCTCCGGCCTTTATCTTTTTTTCCCAGTTCCAGGGCTGTTAAATCTAATATACTCATCTGGCCGCCTCCTATTCTACTGTCTTAGGCACCATGAAAGCTCCATCCTTCTTTGCAGGTGCATTGGCAAGTATCTCGTCTCTGTCATCCCCCGTTTGTCACTACATCTTCACGGAATACATTATTTACGGGAAATACATGGGACATAGGCTCTACGCCAGTTGTATCCAGTTCATTTAATTGATCGATATAATCAAGCATTCTTCCCATATCTTTTTTGCTTCTTCTTTTTTCTTCCGGTGAAAGCTCCAGCTTTGCCAGAATGCCCACATACTCTATGGTTTCATCACTAATCACATTTGCCATGGTTTTATTTCCTTTCTGAAGTCTCTTTTAATCTCTTTCCAAAGACTTTTTCCAAATTTTTTATCTAAATTGCTTTATCTAAACCAGATCTGAACCGGTTCCTTCTCTAATAATATATGCTATATAATATATAAGAAGTATTTTAATATTTTTATAAGTCTTTCTTATGAACTATGGTTCCAGTCTTGTTACATCTCTTGGGAAGAGCGCTGTCTCTCTTTACGTTCTGCTCATCTAAAAGACGCATGGTCAGTCTCTAAGCCGATTCCCAGTCCGCCATGTGGCGGCATTCCATATTTAAAAATCATCAGATAAGAGGCAATGTCTTCCGGATCCATGCCACGTTTTTCCATTTTTTAAGGATCTCGCCATAATCATGAATACGCTGTCCGCCTGTGGTCACTTCCAGACCCTTAAATAACAGGTCAAAGCTTAATGTAAATTTCGGATCTGCCGGGTCATCCATAGCATAAAATGGACGTTTCTTAGATGGATAATGGGTAACAAATACGAAATCACTGCCGTATTCTTCTTTTTAAAATAACGGCCAATGAGAAGTTCTTCTTCCGGCTCTAAGTCATATGGGTTTCTGATCCGCCTGTTGTATTTTTCAGCTACCAGCTCTTTTGCTTTGTCAAAACGGACTACGGGGATCTTACTTACATCCGGAAGTGTGACACCTAACATATCCAGTTCCTTCTTGTACTCTTTTTCAAGAAGAGCCATAGTGTACTGTAAAAATCCGGTTTCCATTGCCATAATGTCCTCGGAAACCGTCAATATATCCCATTTCAAAATCCAGGCTGGTATATTCGTTTAAATGACGGGTAGTGTTGTGCTTTTCTGCACGGAACACAGGAGCTGCTTCAAATACACGGTCATAAACACCTACCATGGTCTGTTTGTAAAACTGGGGGCTCTGGCCTAATTCTGCTTTTTTGTTGAAATAGTTTAATTTGAATACGTTAGATCCGCCTTCAGCACCTCTGGCTACGATCTTTTGGTGTGTGGATCTCTGTAAAAGCCCAGGTAAATAAATAATCCCTGAAGCCTCTTACAATGCCTTCCTGGATCTTAAATTTTGCACGTTCTCTTACATTTCTAAGTGATACCGGACGCAGGGCCAGCTTTGTTTCAAGGGATGTATTCATTTTCCATTTGCTGATGGGGATCGGCATTGGCTCTGCTGGCTGGGATAATACTTTGATCTCTTCTAAGCGCAGCTCAAAACCATGAGGAGCTCTTTCTTCTGCCTTAACAGTACCAAGAACTTCTACTGCTGATTCTTCTTTCAGATCATGGATATCAAAATTTGTGACGCCTTCTTCGTATACGCACTGCACCAGTCCTTCTGCCTTCCGCAGGATCACAAAAGCCACCTCGCCCATGTCACGGACATTGTGTACAGCACCGTTCATTCGGATCTTTTTTTTCCTTCATAGGATCCTTCTAAGATTTGTGCGACTCCAAGAGTTTCTTTTTGCTTTGACGCCTTCTACAAATTCCATCATATTTATTCTCCTTCCCAAGGGTGTACATTAAACATTAAATGTACATCTTACGGTTCCGGAGATTTTTATATAAATTTATATAAAAAAACGCCCCGGAACACATTTGCTGTATTCCGGGACGGATCCTCTTTTCCCGCGGTACCACCCGCATTGAGAAATCTTCAGGATGCTCTTAAGACTTCTCCTCTTTTTCGCATGTAACGTATGCCACGGATATACCTACTATCAGTCCTGCCAGCCGGTTGCATCCCCTTCTGGCAAAGCCGCTTCGATATACCAGCTCCAGAGTGTTCCCTTCGCCCAGTCCTGCGCGGCGGCGCTCTCAGTCGGTGACGCCCCCCTTCCTGTTACATTTATCAGACAAGAGTCTCTTTCATTGCTGTTTTTTATTTGTTTTATAAATTAATACTCTGAAAGCAGAAAGTCAAGATGTTTTTTCATATTTGTCTGATTTTTGTTAGTTTTTAAAAATACAGTCCTTTCATTGACGATATAATTGACAAATGATACAATCTCATACGTGAAGAAAAAAATAAGCGGCTACGAAGCAGACAGGGAGGCCCTCTTTTTATGAATTCTCTTGACAAAAACTACAGATGTCAGGCTTCATTGCTTTTTTTCCTAAGCGGCATCTGCTCCATCAGCAGCGGTATTGTAGTAAGCCTGCTGCAGGAACGTTATGGATTTGATTACAATGTAACCGGCACACTTTTGTCTATTATGAGTATTGGAAATCTGATGGCAGGTTTTGCCACCGGAGTCCTTCCTGCAAAGATCGGACTTAAAGCCACTATTATCACCTTAAGCGCAGGCTATGAACTGGGCTATCTGTGGTTAGGTATTTCCGGCTGGATGAGTATTCTGGTGCTTTCTTTTCTCCTGATCGGTTTTGCCAAAGGAAGTGTCATCAATATGTGTACCATCCTGGTAAGTAATCACTCAAAGAACCGCACCAAAGGCATGAATATCATGCATTCCTGCTATGCTCTGGGTGCTCTCCTCTGTCCTTTATCATCGCAGGCGCAGGACTTATAGGCCCGGTCATTCCAATGCTTTTAAGCTTTTAGGACTTGTCATGTGGATCATTTTCCAACTGACACCTATTGAAAAGAAAAAACAGCCGGAAAAAAAAAAAAACAGACTGGGATTTCTTAAAAAGCAAGCGTTTCTGGCTTCTTACAGGTCTTATCTTCTGCCAGAACGCAGCAGAGATCAGCGTAAATGGCTGGCTGGTAACTTACTTTAAGGGAAGCGGCATCCTTTCCGGTACCTTAAGCGCCTATACCGTTACCGTTATGTGGACTGCCACGCTGATCGCAAGGCTTCTTATTGCCTTTGTATTCCCCTGAAAAATCCATATACAGCTATGATCAAAATGGCCGTCAGCTGTACTTTATTTTACATCTGCCTGATGATGGCTGATAATCAGACCGCTGCTATCCTCCTGCTTTTTGCCTTTGCATTTTCCATGGCTGGCATGAACCCCACAGCTGTTGCCTGTGCCGGAAAAATGACCAGCGTAGCCAGTATCGGCGTCATGCTCCCTGCCGCCAGCTTCGGCGGCATCCTGATGCCCTGGATCATCGGTATCGTATCCAACGTGGCTGGCCTGAAAACAGGCATGGCAATGAATATTATTTCCTGTGTGGAATGCTGATATTCTGCATTGCAGTAAAAAGATTAAAAGATGAGTAATATTTCTTCTTTGAACTGATATTTTCCTTCCCCGCCTTGACCGGCGGGGATTTTCAAACGCGAAAAAGACCGGTCGGGGAACCGGTCTTTCTCAGGAGAAGGTATTTCGTTTCTTATGGGGTGTAGCAAAAACTATATAATGTATTGGGGGTTACGTCTATTATAATAGCATAGGATACCCAAAAGTGTGCACAAAGTTTCGGTTTTTTTTTTTTCTTTTATGCATTTTATCCAACAACTGCTTCTGATAATTCTGTCTTCTGGCGTTTAGGCCACTTTTCCTCAGGCTGCTGGCTTTTTTATAAAAGTACTGGATAATGTCTTTTTCTGGTAATGATACCGATAAAACATTTCTGATCATCTAATACAGGCACAAAATTCTGGTTTAATGCCTTTCCGATCAGGTCTTCCATATCTGCATCTGCTTTCACCGGACGGTTATCCAGTCTGCGCTTAATGGCTGTAATAGGGATCTTTTCTGCTCCTTTTAAGTCTAAATGGTACTGGTTTTTAATACCCCAGAGCAGATCTCCTTCTGTCAGAGTTCCGCTATAGCGGCCTGTCCTGCTGATAATGGGGATGGCAGATTATTTGTGGTGTTCCATTTTCTCTAAAGCCTGTCTTAAGGTGTCTTCCTCACTAATATAAGCTACTTCGCTTTTAGGAGTCAGGAAAAATAAAATGTTCATCTCGATACTCCTTTTATATAATATTCTAAAAAAAGAGTATACCTTAAGGCTCTGAATCTTCAGTGAATAATTTCTAACATTTTTCTTAAATCGATAATATTACCTGCCTGCAGCCATTTTTACTCCATCTGGTCCAGTGGATCTATAGCTTTTTCCTCGGTGTTTTAATTCAAAGAATACATTGACACCTTCTACGGAATAATATTTTGTAGGCTCTGCCACATATCCAAAGACCTGCCCGGCTTCCAGATATTCCCCTGGTACAGCGGTGATCTCCTTTAACTGGCCGCAGGTAGCAGTATACTCATTTCCAAGATCCAGTACAACGAAATTGCCGATCTTCATTGGAACCTACTTCCAGTACCTTTGCATTTGCAGGCGCTGCTACCGGGTCGCTGACCTCTGCCTGGATCACAATACCCGGATTGCACTTTAAACTGATCCAGAGTAGGAAAATAAATAGTCTGATCCATACTGTAATCCAGGATCACATTTCCTCTTACCGGCCAGGTAAGGGAACTGGTATCTGTAAAATTTAACACCAGGGCTTTTGCTGCCTGTTTTCCTGCCCCTGCTTCTGCAAAGGTCATTTCCTGTATTCTTGTTCTCTGCTGTGTTTTCATTGTCTGTCAGTGGGTTGTTTCCTGCATTTTCATCTGTGTTCTTCTGGGCAAAAAGCCTTAGGTCTTCCTGTGACGCCTCTGCTGCCGCCTGGGCATTATCACCGGTATTTTCCTGGTCTGCTCCATTTTGGCCGTTCTCTTTCGCCATCAGCTCACCTCCCGGTACTTCCAGATAGGGGCTCTGGCCATTTTCATCTGTACTGCCTACTGTAAGCACTCCTACCGCAGCCACAGCCGTTAAAAAGGCCAATGACTATCATTACCAAGAAGAGCTTATCTTTGAATAACTGATTTACTTTATCTTTCACCTTTTATCACCTCACTGGTATTCTTACCAGTTTGGTCATCTTTATTCAGTGCAAAATTCAATATCACTGTAAAAATATTCCAGTATCTGTTTAAAATCCCATCCTTCTGCTGCTTTTGCCTGGGCTTCACACTGGCTTAAGCCGTACCCGTGTCCATTTCCCTTTACAGTAATGGAAATGCCATTTTCCTGAGGCTCTGTAAAAAACAGGCAGAAGGAAGTCCTAAAGCATCTGCTGCTTCTTCCCAGTAAGAGAAACACTGTCAATCTGGATCTCTTCCACATAGGCAGAAGCATCTCTTTTATGATCTGCACCTTTGAGGGAATTGCTTCTGGACGCACCTGAAAAGCCTTTAACTTTTCTGCTGCCTGTGCATCTGAAAAGACAGATAGCTGATAAAATCCTCTGCCTTTGGATCATCAGGACAGGAAACAGAAGAAAGATATGGGTAGTTTTCACCCCCATTTCTGGTTTTTCCGGCGCTCAGCCTGCAAAAAAGAGGTGTGATAAGTTTCCCCTGACAGGTCATTACAATCCCGGCCGTCTGGGCTACTGCTTCCTCCAGACGGCTGTATTTTTTCCAAAACGCATCTGTTCCCCAGGTTTTCTTTAATTCATCTCCCTGGCTTTCTCCTTAACCCCAGATCTGATTCTGATATCTCCCATACTGACTGTGACTTTCCTACGGTTGTTACCTCCCCGCCAGTTTCAGACATCCCAATTTCAGGCTTTTTCTGATCCATTCTCCATTTTCTCCATCTGCTGCCTTATATATGTCCTTGCAATCACTGCCTGGGCCTTTATGGCTTCCATTTCACTGTCCGGGGATACCTGCACTGCCAGCACAGAAGGAAGATATTCTTCCAGTGACAGCCATTTTTCCTTTTCACTGCCACCTGACTGGTCTAAAAAGATGCGGTAACTGCCTGCAGCCGTTCTCTCCTGCTGCCTGCTGTACTGTGTTCCCTGTATATTTCCTGTGACTATCAGTGTAGTCCCAAAAGGCAGAAGCAGACCGGCCACAACCCCGACGATCATCCATTTTCCCATAAAAAATCCCCTGTTTCCACCTTTGCTGTTTTCTACAATATATGGAGACGGGGATCATTTATTATTGAATTTTGGCTACAGCTTGTACCATCTGCAGGCAACAAGTCTATTTTTACCCAATATAAGCCTGTATCAGACGGAAGGTATTTTCTGCACCATCTCTGTGGCTTCTTTCATAGCCATGGGAAGCATACACACCTGGTCCGATCAGGGCATGACAGATGTCATTTCCTGCACGGAGAGTAGTCTCCACATCAGAACCATAGTGAGGATATACATCCACTGCAAAACCTATGTTATTTTCCCCTTTGCAAGCTCCACCAGGCGGCTTAACATCTCATAATTATAAGGTCCGCCGCTGTCTTTTGCACAGATAGAAACTTCCCGTTCTGTACACATCAGTCCATCGCCTACACAGCCCATATCCACTGACCAGGCCCGTAACACCAGCGGGTACAGAAGCACTGCCTCCATGTCCCACTTCCTCATAAACTGTAAAATGGGCATATACAAACCTGTCAGGCTGTATATTTTCTTCTTTCAGATATTTTCCATATCCCAGTAAAATAGCTGCTGAAAGCTTATCATCCAGAAACGGCGTTTAATATAGCCTGATTTTGTAACCCGTGTCCGTGGCTCAAAGCACACATAATCTCCCGGCATGATGCCCAGCTTTAATGTATCCTCTTTGAGCTTACCGGCTCATCCACCAGAACTTCTATGGTATCCCAGTTTCGCTCTGTTTTTCATAATTCCATTTACATGGACAGAAGCATTGATCAGCTGGCATACACCCCTCATAAATCCTGTCTGCTTTGGTAACAATGCGCACATTTTCTGCCTCTGCATTTGCCGGTTTCATACCACCGATATTAGTCAGCCGGAGGCGCCCATCTGCTTTTTACCTCAGCTACCATGCCGCCTAAAGTATCGCAGTGGGCTTCTAATAAAATCCCATCTTCTCTGTTTTTCCCGCCAAAAGAAGCAACTACACCGCCTTTGATGGTACGTTCTGCCTGGATCCCCAGTCTTTTTAATTCCTCTAACAGATAATCTGTTACCTGCCGGCAATAGCCTGAGGGACTGTCTATGGATAATAATTTTTCTGCCTGTTCTATAATATAATCTGTGTATTTTCTGTAGTCTGTCATGTTTTCACCAAGCCTCCTGTCTCTTCCTTTTACCTGATAATAAGCATTCTTTTTCTATGTACATCCGCTTTTCCGCTGCCTTTAACATAGCTTCTATCATACTTTCATTTTTCCATTCCAGTCCTATAGAACAGCTGACCTCCGCCTCTTCCAGGTCTTCTTGCACCTGTTCGATCCGTTCCATGAAATCTGCTTCCGCTGTTTTCGCAACAACGATCACAAATTCATCTCCGCCAATACGATACGCATTTTCCGGAAACGTTTTTAAAATACACTGGGCGGCACTACAGATCAGCCTGTCTCCTGCTTCGTGTCCCAGGCTGTCATTAACCTGTTTTAAGCCGTTAAGGTCAATATAGGCAACCCCTATATCACGGACCTGGGAAATGTTCACAGCTTTCAGCACTTTCATGTATTTATTGCGGTTATAAAGCCCTGTAAGCATATCACGAAAGCTTAAAAACTGCAAACGCTCCTGCTGCTTTTGGGAAGACTGGCTGTTTACAATAAAATACTGCAAAGACAGCAAAAAGAGTGGCATCATCAAAATGAGTCCGGGGATTGTCTACTCCAACAAAGCCGATAATCTTTTCATTTTTCTTTAGTGGCACTGTTAAAAGGCGTTGAACCTTCTGTTCCACCAGCATTTCGTAAGAGGGATACCCTTTTCCTGCTTTGTATCTGCGATGTAATAAACTTCTCCTTCTTGAAACGGTCCATCCAGACTTCAATAACAGAAAGGGGTACTTCTGGAGATTATCGATCTGACAGGAAACACCCTCTGCTGCATATTCGTATGTATTGATAACGATCTGTTTTTCATAATCAATATCAAAATATAACTTCTATCTGCCTGAAAATAGTTGCAGATAATGCCCAGAAGGTTATAAATAGCCACACCAGTATTCCTGTCTGCGGAAAGTTCCGCTGCACAACGGTTTAATGTGGTGGCGATCTCTAACTGATGGAGCCTTTCTTTGTTGATCCTTTCCATCTGTTCCTTCAAGCTTCCTACGATCAGAATATTGGCCACAATACCAATAGCCACCACCATTATTTTTACTTCTGCCATCTGTATCAAAAATCCAGAAACTGTGTTCTACAGAAAAATAGAACATAGTATACAAATATATGATCCCGCCGCAAAGGATACCTGCTTTGTATCCAAACTGTACTAAAGCCGCAGATAAAATCACAATTAAAATGATATTGGGATTAGAGATCCGAAACCAGTAAGTGACCGCACAGGCTGCTGTCTGTAAAGTCCTATGAGCAATATCCATTTGATATTTTTATCCTGACGTATGGCTTCTGGTATTTTCATAGGCATCCCCCTTCTATGTCTAATGTACTCCCGGAGTCTCCCTGTGCCTGATTTTGTGAGGATTTTTTGTCAATTGATCAGCCAAAACAGCAGATGCATGAGACACTCTGAAAGGTTATTTTGCAAATATATCGTCACTTCACTTGTAGTTATAACTATATTTTATATAAACAACGGGGATTTTGCAATCGTTTATTAATTTTGCAACCTGATTATAAAAAGAGCATGTCTGCCCATTCCCGGAAACACGCTCTTATCTATCTTATATGCTTTTTTATAATTCTTTTTATCTTTCTACTGCGGACTTACAATCTTGCCCGCAACAGCACAGCTGGCTGCTGTCTTTGGAGAAGCCAGATAGATCTGTACCTTGGATGTTCCCATACGGCCTAAGAAGTTGCGGTTATTGGTTGCAACTACTCTTTCACCATCTGTTAAGATGCCGCCGGTTCTGCCGCAGCACAGTCCACAGCCGGGATGGGTGATGATAGCACCGGCTTCTGCCAGTGTATCCAGGATACCCATTTCATCTGCCTGTCTGTAAATCTTGCGGCTGGCTGGTGTAACGATCAGTTTTACAAAATCTGCTACCTTCTTGCCCTTTAAAACCTCAGCTGCTGCTGCCAGATCCTCTAAACGGCCATTTGTGCAGGAACCGATAAATACCTGATCTATTTCTGTTCCTTCAAGTTCACTTACATTTTTAATCTTATCTACCTGAGACGGACATGCCATAACCGGTACAAAATCCTCTGCCTTGTATTCCATTACCTTGCAGTAGTTAGCGTCTGTATCTCCCACCAGGCTCTTCTGGTAATCATTTAAAGTAATATCACAATATTCTGCAGTTTTTTCATCCGGTGTAAACAGAGCACATTTTGCCCCTGCCTCAATCGCCATATTTGCCATAGTCATGCGGCTTGCTACTGTCATATTCTTTACTGCACTTCCAGAAAATTCCAGTGCCTTGTAAGTAGCGCCATCTGCACCGAGATCACCGATCAGACGTAAAATAACATCCTTTGACATTACATTTTCAGGCAATTTGCCATTGATCACAACTTTAATAGTCTCCGGTACCCTGATCCACATGGTTCCGGTTCCTAAGATGCTTGCCATCTCTGTATATCCGATACCTGATGAAAAGGCGCCTACACAGCCGTAGGTAGTGGTATGGCTGTCTGTACCAAATGCAATATCACCTGGCTTTACATAACCTGCTTCTGTCATCAGCTGGTGGCAGATGCCATCACTTCTATGTACGTGGGTCATGCCATATTTTTCAGCAAAAGCATCACCAGTATGGAAATGTCTGGTATCATCTAACTGACTTGCAGGTACCAGATGGTCGTAGATCAGAACGACCTTATCCGGATCCCAAAGCTTTCCCAAAGCCCATTTCCTGAATTTTTCTGCTACAAAAGGGATAAATATATCGTGGATCATCACACGGTCCACATTTACAGTCACAATATCACCTGGCTTTACTTCTTTGCCGGTATTATGCTCTATGATCTTTTCAATTACTGTCTTTCCCATTTCTTACACTCCTCCTAATCCAGACCATTCAGCTTGCGCATGGCCTTGACAAGGCCGCCTGCGCGGATAATGTCCATCAGATTCTCAGGAAGAGCTGCGATGGGATATGTTTTTCCATTGTAATCAACATGTTCATTCATCACAACGGATACGGTATCGCCCTCTTTGATGTCATCGTAGAGTGTCGGCTGTTCGATGAGGAGCAGGCCGTTGTTGATGGAGTTGCGGAAGAAGATCCTCGCGAAGGATTTTGCGATAACACTGGATCCCCAGTGCCTTGATAATTTCCGGTGCCTGTTCTCTGGAGGAGCCACAGCCAAAATTCTTTCCTGCAACAATGATATCTCCCGGTTTGATCTGGTCTGCCAGCTCCGGGCGCAGCGGGGAAAATCCGTACTGCTTCATATCATCTATTGTTTTTTAATGCAAGGTATTCAGTGGGGATAATAATATCTGTATCAATATCATCTCCCAAAACCCATACCTTTCCTGTCATTTTATCCATGTTCCAATATCCTCATATCTTTGATTTTTTTTCATAGACTCAGATTTCCCGCGCTGACGCGCTCTACTGCCTGCTTTCGCAGGCGAAATCTTCGTTAATGGCTTGAAAAAACAAATGTCTGCTTCGCAGCCGCTTGTTTTTTTTCTGCGCTCATTATTTTATGTCTTCAGCCAGGGCGATCTCTCCTGCAATGGCAGAGGCAGTAACAGTAGCTGCGGAGCCTAAATATACCTTAGAGCTTGGATGTCCTGCACGGCCCTTTGAAGTTTCTGGTACCTGTACTGATCAGGACCTCATTCTCGCCGATCACGCCCTGACAGCTGCCCCAGCATACGCTGCAGTTCGGGTTCATGACGATCGCGCCGCCCTCAATAAAGGTGTCGATCAGCCCTTCCTTCAATGCCTGACGGTAAACGGTCTGGCTTGCAGGGACTACCAGGAAACGTACTTTTTCTGCCACTTTTTTGCCCTTGATAATAGAAGCACCCACTCTTAAATCTTCAATACGTCCGTTGTTGCAGGAACCTAAGAATGCCTCGTCGATCTTTACGCCGCGGACTTCCTCAGCAGGAACCAGATTGTCTACAAAATCCGGTTTTGCCACTACCGGACGTATCTTGGAGAGGTCAAAGGTATATTCTCTTCGCATACACTGCATCCGGATCACTCTTGTATACAGCTTTTGGCTTTCTGCCATGTGCTTCCAGATATTCTAATGCCTTTTCATCTGCCTCAAAAAATGCCGGTCTTTGCACCTGCTTCTACTGCCATATTGCAAAGTACCATACGCTCACTGATGCTTAAGGTTTTGCACCTTCTCCGGTAAATTCCATTACCTGGTAATTACATCCGTTTGCACCGATCTCTCCAATGATGTTTAAGATCAGGTCCCTTGCATAAACACCTTCCGGCAGTTTTCCTACCAGATTAAACTTTACAGTTTCAGGAACCAGTACCCAGGATTTTCCAGTTACCATTCCATAAAGGAAGTCCGTACATCCTACGCCGGTACCAAAAGCGCCTAAAGCGCCATAGGAACAGGTATGGCTGTCTGCCCCGAAGATCAGCTCACCGGAACACACATAATTTTCCATCATTACCTGATGGCAGACGCCTTTTCCTTCCCAGAAATCAATGTTATGTTCTTTTGCAAAATCTCGCATCTTCTTCTGGGATGCTGCTGTTTTCGGACAATCTGAAGGTACGTTGTGGTCTACGATAAATACCACTTTTTTGCATCAGCAATATGTGGATTTTTTAATTTATTCCGGTACATATCCACCGTCAGATGCGTGGTTCCGTCATTGCTCATAAGACGGTCCAATGTTACTGTATGGATATCTCCCGGTTTTACGCTGTCAACACCTGCTGCCGCAGCAATAATTTTTCTGCAATTGTCATTCCCATTTTCCTATTCCTCCTCACGGTTTAATGAGGCGATCAGGCCGCCCTGATTTAAGATGTTCTGCATGTATTCCGGCAGCTTTGTGCAGGAATATGTCTTGCCATTTGCCTGGGCCGTTCCATCTGACATGGAAAGTTCCATGGTATCGCCGGTCTTTACCTCATCCGGAAGTTCCTTGCACACAATCACAGGAAGTCCGATATTAATAGCATTTCTGTAGAAAATCCTTGCAAAGGATTTTGCGACGATAGCCTGTACACCTAATGCTTTTTAAGACGCCCGGTGCCTGTTCTCTGGAAGAACCGCAGCCGAAGTTCTCGCCGCCGACAACAAAATCTCCGGTTTAACTTTTTAGGAAAATCCGGATCTAAAGACTCAAAAGCATGCTCCTTCATTTCTTCTAAATTTGGTAAGAGCAGATACTGGGATGCAATAATCTGATCGGTATCCAGATCATTATGAAATTTAAAGATCGTTCCTTTTGCCATGATGTATGTATTCCCTTTCTTAAAACCGCCTTGTCTGGGTTTTGCTTTTCTGCATTTTCTGTGTTTTGTACTGATATGTAGTATACCATAGGATGTACTATAATGGAAATGGTGGTTATTGATATATTTAATAACTGTAAGTTATAGAATACGCCCCACAGATAACCTGCACTGCATTATTTCAGTAGAATTGCGGGAGTGCAAAGCGCACACAAAAAAAACTGCTGTATACAGTTCTATTACTCTCGTATACAGCAGTTTTTATTTTTTCTTATTCTGTTTTTAAAAATACTTCTTGCTTCCCCAAAGATTACTTCTTTTAAGGTCCAGATATTCATTATAAGCCTTTTCAAGGATCTGCTTTTCATTGGAAAACTTCAGCAGATGATATGCCTCGTAAAATTTGTAATACCGGAATCCAGAAAGTATTCTTCCCGCTGTGGTTTACTGTAGTAGCTGTCGGCCATCATCAGATACCAGTGTACATCTTTTTCTACCACATCCTGAGGCGTGTTAAAGGTGTACTGGCTCTTTCCAATGTACTTGATGATAGAAGCGCTTACCCCGGTCTCTTCTTTTTACTTCCCTAAGAGCCGTTTCTTTGTATTCTTCGCCAGCTTCTACTGTTCCCTTAGGCAGGACCCAGCCCTCATATTTGTTCTTGTAATTCTTATACAAGACCAGGATCTTTCCCTCGAAATATAACCACACCGCCGCAGCTCGTTGCCTCAATCATTGCAATTCCTCCCGGTTTTGGTGTGAATCTGAATAACTGGTTTTAGTATACAACGTTTGAGGGGTATATGCAAGAAGGAAATCTAGTACATCGTTTTTCGAAATAACTATGCCACTCACTTGTCTGCGAATCTGATTGCACAATTCTAAAAGCCTCAGCGTAGCCCGCTACGCCTGCGTTTTTAGAACTGCACACTCAAATCCGCATTCTACGTGATTAGTACTGTTATTTACGAAGCAATGTACCAGGTATGTACGCTCAAGCGCTATTTTCCTAATTACTCTGTGTACCAAATGTAGCATCATAGTTTGCTTTTTCTTCTGTCATTGCCTGTGCCCATTCATCCAGAACTCCTGCACAGAACAAAGTCCTGTCATTGCTTCCTGCATTTTTGGTTCTGCTGTATTAGCGGGATATTTCTGTATTCAGTTAAATACAGAGGTTCCTTTGAAGAACTTCAGTTCCGGATCAGCCATATATTCTGCAGCTGTTACGTAGTAAAAAGGCTTTTCTGTTACCCAATCTGCCTTTGAAGCTTCCTCTTCTACTGGAATACCACCACGAAGTTTTACAACGTCTGGTGCTGCGTCAGAAACCATATACTGGATAAAATCCCATGCTGCATCTGGATTCTGGCAATTTTAGAAATAGAATATCCCTGTGCATCTACTACCGGATGGCAATTATAGCCTTTTACACTTGAGGCATCAGGAAAATCTGGAATTTACTATAATCTCCGCCAAATGTATTATCGATCAATTCCGCAGAACCAAGGTTATGGAAAATAGATGCGGTTGTTTCAGACTGGAAAGATGCCGCTACTTCTGTCCATCCTTTATTCAGATCATCCTCTGCTGTATATTTATTATACAGAGAAAGATATTTTTCACAAAATTCTGCATGGAGAGGATCGTTGATAGTAGATTTTCCTTCTTCATCAAAAGCTTCTGTAATACCTGAATAAGCATACATCATATATTCCAGATTCTGTGCACCGCCAGAACCTCCGCGGATTGTTGTACCATAGCGGTTGTTTCTCAGGATCTGCAACTTCTTTTATACTGTCAAAAAATTCATCCCATGTCTTCGGAATCTCAATTCCCTTTTCTGCATACCAGTCTGAACGGATCCAAAAGTTTCTTACATTCATATAAGATGGAATTGCATACAGATCCTTTTTTCTGTGGATCATATTCTAAATTAGCATCCAGAGAGCCCTGGGCGATCTTTCCGTTTAATTTAGAATTCTCATAATAATCTGTTAATGGAATAATGTTTCCTCTTGTAATAAATTCCGGCATAAAGCACTGGAAAACATCTGGCGCCGCATTTGCAGAAAATGCCATTTCCAGTTTATTTTTGCATCTGCTGCATTTCCAGGTATGCCTAAATATTCAATCTCTACATCCGGATGCTCTGACATATAGTTATCTACCGCAGTCTGATATACCTGATCTAATTCCGGTGTTGTCATTTCCATCCAAAATGTCAGTTTTACTTTTCTCCGCTTTCTGTTTTTGTGTTTCTGTTTTCAGCTTTTTGCTTTCTGCTGCTTAAAACTACCTGCTGGCGCAGTGTTCTGATTTCCACTACCGCATCCTGCCAGGCTTGCTGCCATCATAAGCGCTAATCCAGTTGCTGCAAATTTTTTGATCATTTGTGTAACCTCCCTGTTTTTTATATCATCATTATATTATTTTTTCTTTTGTTTTGAATTTAGTACTTTTGCATCAACATTTAATATTTTTGCATGTTATACGGAATGTTTTGATCTCAAAGGGTTTAAATACAGTGAAAAATCTATTTTTATCCGTCGCTATCTCTGTATCATCTGTCTCCAACATACTACACTCTGATACTTTATATCCTGGCATTAATACGATTTCAGCTTTTTTTCTGGTTCCGAATCCTTCATATGCCCGGGCTATATATCCATTCCCATCTTCTGCAAGCTTCAATGTTTCAATAAAGATTCCCTCTGTCTGACATTGGATCAGGGATCCGCAGCCTGTTTTTTTTCTCGCCTCTTCCCCATATAACTTCCAGTGGATTATTCAGTTCATAGGCATGTTTTTGTACCTGACCTTCACGGTAAGTTCCCTTATGGGGTAAAAAGAATAAGTAAACTCATGATATCCCTTATCCGCTGCATTTGGAAATGTGGGAGATTTCAATAAAGTCAGCCGCATCACACCATCATGTATATCATATCCATATTTGCAGTCATTCAAAAGTGCTGCACCATATCCTGGTTCACTGATATCTCCAAACGCTGTGCACATGTTTCAAACTTTTCTGCATCCCAGGAAGTATTGGTATGTGTAGGACGTTCAACTGTTGCAAACTGGATCTCATATACTGCCTTATCTGCAAAAATATCCACTGGAAATGCTGCTTTCAGTAAAATATGTTCTTCTTTCCAATTGATCTTCGTAACAAAATCAATCCTTTTACTTCCTGCATACACGTAAATATTCTGTATAATCTCTGAAGACAAATATTTTCTTTTTGCGTAATGCAGGCTCTTACCGCTCCCCATTTCAGTAAGTTCCATTGATGTTAAACTGCCGCCATCATAACTCTTTTTACGATAATACGGACTGATTTCCCATGCATCATACTGATATGGTCTGTCTTCATATGTTTCCAGACAATTACCTGGACCTGATAATACTTCACGTTCTTCTTCTTTATCATAAATAGAGCTTAATGTTCCATCTTTTTTCAAATACGATCCGAAGCAACGCAGACTCCAGACAATGCCCATCCCACTTCCATAATGGAGCTGTCTCTTCCTGGGTTGAAACCTCTTTACGTCAAAAATTGCGAACTGACCTGCTGGTGCCTTCACTCTTGCTATGTACTTCCCATCATCACACTTTTGTGCCACGTACCGGCAGCCGGGCTCTCCTTCAAGAATCAGCTGTCTGGCCTGGCTTTGTATGAAAACAGGATCGTTCCTTCCCGTTCAAATCCCAGAGTATTTAAAACTGTCAGCTTCTTATCTGGTATTTTCTCTTCTAATATCCTAAGCGCTTGCTGTTTATAATTTTCTAAAACCGCAAATATCTCAGTATATATCTTCTTTACATCTTCATAAACTTCTGTGATCGACGATCCAGGAAGAATATCATGAAATTGATTCGTAAGGAATTGTTTTTCCATTTTTTTCCCATTGTTCCCTATCCCATGTAAATCCCCGGGATACACATTGGGCCATACACAAAAGAAATTCTGTCTCCTGCAGTTTGCTTTCTGCTTTTCGGTTTAAACGTTTTATTTCCCCTACGGATGTATAGGTTCCCCTATGGAATTCCAGATATAACTCTCCATTCCATTCAGGAAGCTCTTTCTTTCCCTTCACTTTCTGATCCAGATATTGAAAGAAAGATAAACTATCTGAAAACTTTACCAGCGGACAACCGGGAATTCCTTTTTCCATTCTCTTTCCCTTTTCTACCATATCACGGGTTGTTCCACCACCGCCATCTCCATAGCCATATGGGATCAAAAATGAAGGTTCCAGAGTTTTCTGACTATAACGTTTCCAGCCTCCCATAACATAATCCGGTTCCAAAATTCCGTTATACGTAGTAATATAGGGACTTCTGGCAAATCCAAATGGATTATAATCTGTTTTATCATACTGCTTTGCAGGTGCAAAGTGGGTCAATAATCCTGTTCCGTCTACTCCTTTCCACATAAAAGTATCAAAAGGTATCTTATCCTTCTCATTCCAGCTGATCTTGGTTGTCATAAAATAATCTATTCCACATTTTTTTACAGATCTGAGGAAGCGATGCTGAATATCCAAATACATCTGGCAGCCATAATACCTTGCTATCTTTTCCAAATTTTTCCAGAAAATATTTTTTCCAATTAAAAACTGACGGATCAGACTTTCTCCGGAAGTCAGATTACAGTCTGCTTCTACCCACATTCCTCCTTCCGGTTCCCAACGGTTTTCCTGCACATATTTTTGGATTTTCTTAAATTGTTCAGGCTGGGTTTCTTCCATATATTCATAAAGCTGTGGCTGGGATGACATAAATTTATATTCCGGATATTCATCTAAAAGCTTCAAAGCTGTACTGAAACTTCTTTGAACCTTCATTTTTGTGTGCTGAAATCTCCACATCCATGCTATATCTATATGGGTATGACCTACACAAAAAGCCTGGATATTTTCAGTTCTTTCTGTCTCCCATATCTGTTCTAATATTTTTTTGCTTCTGGAAGTGTCTGCTTGAACCTGTTTTTTTTCTCTAAAATCCAGCTGTCCTATCGTTTCATTTAAAATTTTTCGCAGTCTGAGCCCTTTTCACTTTCTTTATCCGTATATTTCGCAGTCTCATACACTGTTTTTATATCATAATAAAAAGACTGGATATCTTCCTCCAAAGTGAAAAAACGTATTGCAAATAAACCCGGCCGATTTTCTTTATCACCCAGGTACGGCCTCTTGTGACCATACCTGCCCATGCATCAAAATCCAGTTGTAATGTTTCACCCGAAACTGCTTTTTTTTTCTCAAAAGACAACTTTCGTGATACAGATCCAACCCTTGCACTGGTTTTTCATTACAGTATAGAAGAAACTGAGGATTCTGGGCATACCATTCTCGTTTGTCCTGAGAAATCTCCACCCATAATTCTTTTCCGTCAGCTTCCGCTGGTATTGTAAAAATACAACGGAACCACCCATATTCATCATATCCGCCCCATCGATCCATTGGTCCGAACGGATCAAATTCCGAACTGTTTTCCAATCCATTTTTTACGGGTGCATACCATAGTTTCCCAGGACTAAATATATCTGCAATACATAAAGATCCGATATCTTCTATGGCCTGACTGATCCGCTCCATATCAAAAATCGTTTATTAAATTCATCTTTTCCCTCTTTAACCCTTTTACTGCACCAGATGCCATTCCACTAACCAGATGTTTTTGTATAAACGCAAATAATATAATTGGTGGTATCAAAGCAATCACACTGCTGGCTGCCAGTGATGCCAGATTCACAGAAGACTCTGCGATCAATGATTTTAATGCTACCGGAATCGTAAATTTATCATTTGACATAATGAAAGAAAATGCAACCTGAAATTCATTCCAGCAGCCTACAAATGCAAATGCACTGGTCGCTACAATTCCCGGAAGAACAATCCTTGGAACGATCCTGCTGATAATATAAAATCTGCTGGCACCATCTACCATAGCTGCTTCTTCAATTTCAATAGGCACATCGTTAATAAATCCCCTCATCAAAAGTGTATTAAATGGTGTCTGTGAAACTATATAGAAAAAGAATTACGGATCCTCTCGTATTGATCAGTCCCATTTGTTAAACATTAAAAACAGCGGAACTATGTAAATGATCACAGGCATAATTTGTGTTAAAAGCAATAGCATCATAAACAGACTTTTTCCTTAAATTTAAATCTGGACAATGCATACCCATTCAACATGGAAAACACAACAATAAATATAACTGCTCCCCAGCCCGATCGCTAAACTATTGAAGAAATACATGGAAAATTTATTTCGTGTCCATGAAAAATATAATTAGAAAATGTAGCTGGCGCTGGAATATATCTTACAGGAAGTTTAAATACATCCTCCGGCATTTTAAAAGATGTAATAATACTCCATATTACAGGTGCAGCTGTAATGAAGGCAATTATTATTAATGGAAGATATATACCTAATGCTTTTTTTTAACTTTTTTTTTTTCATCTTTATTGTCATTTTTCTTCCACCCCATATTTCGTTATCTTTAAATAAATAACAGCAAAAGAAGCAATCCTGTTGCCATCAAAACTGCCATAGCAGAACCATAACCATATTTTCCACCAACAACTGCCTGCTGCATCAAATATACCGGCATTGTTGTGGTTAAGCGAAGCGGACCACCATTGGTCATTGTAAATATTAAATCAATCGAATTAAATTCCCATATACATCTTAATAAAACAGAAAATGTCAGTGTTTCCTTCAAAAAAAGGAAGAGTAATATAACGAAAACGCTGAACAGAGCTGCAGCCATCTATATTACATGATTCGTATATATCCTGGGAGATAGACTGCAAGCCTGCAAGGATCGTGATCGCAAAGAATGGTATACCTCTCCACAGCTCTGATACAACAACCGCCCAAAAGCTGTATGAGGATTAGACAACCATGCTACTCCATCTTTTAATATTCCTACTTTCTCTAAAATATCATTAATCACACCTACATGCTGGTTATACATGATCGTCCACAGCATCGTTGCCAGCACACCTGAAACAGCCCATGGCATAAAGGCAATTGATCTGAAAAAGACCGCGGCACTTTACTTTTTGATTCAATAATAAAGCAATGCCCATTCCTAAGATAACCTGACCTATAATTTCTGCTACTACCCATTTCAAGCTGACCCCAAATGCCTTTTGGAAAAAACTTTATCCCCTGTAAGCAGCTTCTTAAAATTTTCTAATCCGATAAAATTACCTACTCCTGAAAAACTATTCGTAGAATAATCCTGCAAACTTAAGTTCACAACCTGGGTAATCGGATAGAACATAAACAGTACGATCAGTAAAACTGTAGGTAATATCAGTAGATATGGAAAATACCGATCCGAACGATATTTTTTTATTCATTTTCATAACCTTCACCTCACATTTTTTATGATTTTATTTTATTACAAATATCTGTCATTTTACATAAAGCAGTTTGCTTCTTTTGTTTGATTTTTTATCAAAAAAAACTGCCAGATCTCTCTGACAGCTTTTATATATTAATCATTTTATTTATAATCTCTCGGACTACAGCCCATATATTTTTAAAAACAACGCTAAAATATTGTGGATTATTATATCCAACTTTTTCGCAGATCTCATACACTTTCATATCTGTTGTCCGTATTAGCTCTGCAGCCATTTTTACACGTACTTTTGTCAGCCATACCATGAAATTTGTATTTTCATACTTTTTTATCAGACGACATAAATGAGATGGGGACAAATGGATCGCTTCTGAAAGATCGTTTAGGCTTTAAACCAGCTATAGTATACCCTGATGAATATATTCCGCAATTTCCTGCATGATACTGTTTCCATTTGCCATACCATTATCAGAAGTCTGTGCACAAACGATCCTCTTATTTCCATGGCCTTTTGCCAGCTGCAATGCCATATAAGCAGAATTATATGCCATATCTGTTTGAAAGATATCATCATATACATCACTGATCCCCGCCCATGCTTCTACTTTCAGAAATTCCTGAAACTTTGCGGTTATCTCTTCTGCTGTTTCTTTTACGCGCTTATAAAAATCTCTCTCATTTTCCTCCTGGGCAAAATAACAACTACCTGATTATCATAAGAGCCACATACGACTGTTGCACAATGTGCTTCACTTACCTCTTTTTGCTGCATTGATATAAGAAAAAAGATAAAGACCGTTTTCATTTGGTTTATCTTCATCTACAGGTGTATTAAGAGCAACATCCAAAATAACAAAATAATACGCCGCTGCTTCTTTTTCCATCCCATTTTTTTCAGAACTGACTGACGGTCTGAATTTCTCAAAACCAATGATCGATCGCTTACTGTCTCAACAGCCTGTTGGCGAATAGCCTGATCCAATAAGCGTTCTCCTGCCCGTTCTCTTTCTAACAGTTCCGGCAACACTTTTTATCTCCTGTAAAAGGATCTCCTGCTTTTCATATTTTAAAATATAAGCACTGGCTTTTAACTGGATCGCCTTTTTTCGCATACTGAAATTCATCATATCCTGTAAGAAAGATAATCTTAATATCCGGATATTCTTCTCTTATCCAGGCTGCCAGTTCTAACCCATTTATAAAAGGCATATTAATATCCGTAAGTACAATATCCGGCCTTTCTCTTTCAATAATTTCTTTTGCATCAAGACCATTTTTACCGGGAGTTGTCAACGTAAAAACCATTTTCTTTCCATGCTATCTTTTCTACGATACCTTCCCGTATAATATCTTCATCATCCACGATCAACAATTTCATTCTTTAACCCTCGTATTTTTTTTCTCTGGTATTCTCACTGTCACACTGGTATATTTTCCTTTCTCACTTTCCATTTGAATACCATATTCTTCTCCAAAATATAATTTTAAACGCTGATTACTGTTCCATAAACCAAAATGAGGATTTTCTTTCTTATCCTGCAATTCTTTTTCGTTAATATCATTTTCCAACACTTCCAGTGTTTCCGGCGAAATCCTCTCCATTATCCCACACTGTTAATATGATCGTACCTTCAAGAGAACACCCTGATATATCGATCATTCCTTTTTTCTGTTTTATTCTTGATCCCATGCTGGACTGCATTTTCTACAAGCGGCTGTAAAGTCAAAGTCAATATCTCGCAATCCAAAATATCCTCATCTACATTAACCAGCCATTCAAAAGACTCATTATATCTGATTTTTAAAATGCTCAGATAATGGTTTATTACCTCTAATTCTTTTCTAATAGTAACTCTTTCTTTTCCATGATTTAAACTGACACATAAAAATCGATCGGGATTGGAACATATTACTGGCCATCTGGTAACGCTGCCGTCGATCGGCGTTTTCACAGAAAATAGGGTATTATATAGAAAATGGGGATTGATCGTGACTGGAGCATTAAAAGTTCTGCTTTTCTTTTCTTTTTTCTACCTGTATGATCTCACGTACCTGAACTTGTATAGTTTCACCATTTGGTTTAAAGCCCCTGAAACCCGCTTCAATTCTTTTTGGTCCTTTGGTAAATGATAATTCTTTTGCCCCTATCTCATATTTCTCTATCTGCTCTGCCAATCCTGAAATATCTTTTGACATCCACCTGGATAAATACATCACCGGTACGCATGCAGCGATCAACATCAGGACTACAAGCAAAAAAATCATTTTTTCATAACTTCCGTTCCCGTCATAATACTTTTTAACGGAACGCCATAAACAATTACCCAATTATTGGAGAACAGTTTTCATAAGTCAGCATAATATCTTTTCCGGTCGTATCTTTTGTTATAAAACTGCCTTTTCCAACTTTTCTTATCACTTAATATCTTTTCTTTATCTATATCTGATAATTTCCATGCACCTGCCGTTTCCTCATAACATGAAAGGCCGTCTGACGATAAAACTGCTGCAAAAGCTCCCCTTATTAGTCACTATATTTTTTAATATATCTGAGATAAATCCCACACGAAAATTAACTGCAAGAATTGCACCTGAATCTGAATCTGAATCCCCATTTACACATAATAAAGTCACATAACTTTCCTTTGGTATTTTTGTAAATAATAAGGTCGTCTTCATGCTCATTCTTCCATATATACCGGAATAGTTCCTTATTTCCATCTTCAATATCCAGCCTGCTAAGCAGTGTATCATATGTATCTTTCATAACATACGGGGACGGACTTCTCATATATACAATATTTTTTCCGGTTTTTTCCAGTATCACAATAGAATCGATCAGTTCTGCATTATCCACCGCAATATCTGTCAACTGCTGATACAGCTTCTTTCTGTTCTTCAGATACTCTTTGTCAATAGGATCCTGACGTTTATGTAAAAATACAAAATATTTGAAAGCACTGCTATCCACGATTGATACAGCTTTTAAATGTATTGTATTAAGCTTATCTTCAATCATCGTTTCCGTCTGATGTACAGAATTTTCCATCAGGCCTTCGGTATTTAATTTTAACTGCTCGAAGATATAGAAAGACATGCTCCCCCGTAATGATGATAAAAGCTTTAAATATAAGAGGAGAAATATAAGGAACAATTTATTGTGAAAACTTAATTTATAAAAAAAAATTTCCTTTATTTTTCATTTCAATCCACATTCTCCCTTTGATCCCAGTCTGTATTTTTAAGCTACTTACCAAATGTATCATAACATATGTCGATTACCAGCACAATATCGCAGTTTGCAGTATAATTGCTGGATGTGATATCTCTTCTTTATCTAAATAATCCCTTTTTTTGCAAAAAAACAGTCTCTACAGGCTGCATTTATACACCTTTATGTACTCATGCATCTTGCCTGCAAGACTGGTTTTTACGCTTTATTATTACACTTATGAGTTCATCCTGCACTCACAAGCCATTCCTTACGCGCTTCACTGCATGCTATTACAGGCAGCTTATTTCATCCCCATAAAAGATGCTTCTCATCTGTAATAGGCAGTTCCTGATCCTGACACCGACTGCATTATATACCGCATTTGCAATAGCCGGAGATGGGGTATTGATAACGATCTCACCAATGGATTTTTGCACCAAACGGGCCCGTAGGCTCGTAGCTGCATTCAAATTCTACCTGGACTTTTCCGATATCCAGACGGCGGTACTTTTGTACTGCATAAAGGGAGTTTTCATGGACACGTCCCTGGTCGGAATAAGTTACATCCTCATACATCGCCATACCAATTCCCTGTGCCAGACCGCCTTCTGTCTGTACTCTGGCCAGATTTTCATTTAATGGTGTTCCACAGTCTACTGCTGCTGCAAACTGGATCGAGTTCGATATGACCGGTTTCCTTGTCGATCTCCACTTCTGCAGCACCTGCCATAAATGGTGGCGGTGAAACAGGTGAAGTATGGGACTCTGTAGCCTGAAGCTTCCTCGTTAAAGCACATCGCTTTATTTCCGATATCCTTCAGTGTAATCTCCGCCTGTTCTCCCTCAGGCGCATTCAACCTGCGGACTGTCTTTCCAGTAAACTCCAGATCGTCCTCTGAGCAATTCAGATATTCTGCTGCTTTCTTTAATATCTTCTTTTTCAAAGATTCACAGGTCTTTACTACTGCCATACCTGTCAGATAAGCAGTACTGGAAGCATAGGAACCGGAGTCATATGGGGAAATATCGGTATCAACGCCGTAAACCACAATATCATCCAGCTCACAATCCGGGCACTCTGCTACCTGTGCCAGTGTGGTATCACAGCCGGTTCCCATATCAGATGCCAATTGTCATACTGTAAAAAGCCGTCATCATTTACCTTAATGGTAACGCTTCCTACGTCTACGCCGGAAATAGCAGAGCCCTGCATTGCCATTGCCAGACCTACTGCCCTTACTTTGCCATTTCCCATGTCTTTTCTTGGATACTTTTCATCCCAGCCGATCATTTCCATAGCCTTGTCTACACAGCGGTCCAGAGCACAGCTGTTGGCGGTTTCGCCATAGTAAGCAGGCATCACCTGTCCCTGGCGTATCATATTTTTCTTTCTAAGCTCAATGGGGTTCATTCCCATCTGGGCTGCCAGTTCGTCTATAGCGGACTCTACAGCAAAAATACCCTGGGTTGCTCCATATCCGCGGTAAGCACCTGCGGTACATACGGTTGGTATAAACTACATCATAAGCAAAGCGGAATGCCTTTGGTGTACCGTACAAAGGAATAGACTTGTGTCCTGAAAGACCTACTGTAGTCGGTCCATGTTCGCCAAAAGCACCTGTATTGGACAATGTATACACATCCATTGCCTGTAAAATACCATTGTCATCGCAGCCCAGCTTTACCTTTACCTCCATTTCATGACGTGGAGAAGATGCGATCTGGGACTCATAGCGGGTGTAAATGATCTTGGCCGGTTTGCCGGTCTTCATAGTAACGATCGCCGGATAAACTTCTGCTACTACGGTCTGCTTCGCACCGAAACCGCCGCCGATCCTTGGTTTGATAACGCGAATCCTTGATTTTGATACATCAGTGCATGAGCCAGGATACGACGCACATGGAAAGGGACCTGGGTGGAAGCCACTACATTTAAACGTCCATATACATCCATATAAGTAAATGCACGGAAAGTCTCCATCATGGCCTGTTGGTTTGCTTTAGTATGGTATGTTTTTCCACAATGTGGCTGCAGCCTGCAAATGCTGCCTCAGATCACCGTGGGTCTCACCGCCGCTGGCACATAAGTTTCTCTTATTATCAGCGCCCACATTACACAGCGCTTTCCAGTTATCCTCAGGATGTACCAGGATTTTTCCATCTTTTGAATCATGCATATCTAAAACAGGCTCCAGAACCTGATATTTCACCTTAATAAGGCGCATTGCATGATCAACCGCAGCTTCTGTCTCACCTGCGATGATAGCCACTGCATCTCCCACAAAACGTACTCTCTGGTCAAGGATCGGGCGGTCATACGGACTTGGTTCCGGATGGGTCTGGCCAGCCATGGTAAAACGCTTCTGGGAACATCCTTCCATGTAAGGATACATTCGATCCCCGGAACTCTGGAAGCAACCTTACAGTCGATTTCTTCGATCAGCGCATGGGCATAAGGACTTCTAAGCACTTTTACGATCAGGCAGTCCTTTGGTGCCAGGTCATCGGTGTAGACCGGCTTTACCTGTTACCAGTGCTTTCGCATCTTTTTTCACAACAGGAGCGCTTATCAGCCGGAATTTCTTTCCTGTTGCAGGATTAATCTGTGTATATGCCATTTTCTTATGCCTCCTTTCCGCTCTGCTTCATATCCAGATATTTTTTACAGCCCTAAGCTGGGACATATATCCGACTGCAGCGGCATAAATTTCAGAAAGATATTCTTTGATATCTTCTTCATCCGGATTTTTTAATTCTTTTTCCATAGCAAGAACATTCATAATAAAGCCCGGATTGCAGAAACCGCACTGCTCTCCGCCTTCTCTTGCTAAAAAACATTCCAAATTCTTCTGCCTCTTTCTGCAGACCTTCCAGTGTTGTCACATGACGGCCATCTGCACGAATGGCAAGTGTGGAACATGACAGAACCGGCTTTCCATCCAGCCATACAGTACAAAGACCACAGTTTGCTGTCTCACAGCCTCTTTTACACTATAACAGCCCAGCTCACGTACCAGGTCTAATAACAGCATATCTGGCTTTACATCTGTCTCTATCTGTTTTCCATTTAAACGAAATGAAAGTCTCATACTCTGCCCACGCTCCTTCCTTTGATGCTGCTCCATAAGACGGCGGATATATACTGTTGCCAGAGTCTTTCTATAAGCACCGCTGGCACGCACATTGTCACCATAAGTAAAGGCATCTGCCGCCTGTTTTGCCATTTCTTTTAAGGTATCAAAATCATCCTCTGTAATGATCACTGTCTTTGCCTTTGCAGGTCTTGCACCAACAGACACAAACCATTTATTTCAAGATTGGAAACGCAGCAGGCGATCACCGGAAAAATCGGTACGGGAATTGCGCTGGCTGGTATAAGCAGCCTTTCTTCCGTCTTTCTTTTATAATAATACGAACCAGGATATCCTTCTGATCTCTTCGTACAGGTCTGGCTGCAAATTCAGAAAGCGGAATAGTTCCCTCATGATACAGTTCTACATAAGCATCAAGAGCCAGCAGGCAGGTCAGTATATCAGAAAACCCAAAGCGGGCAAAAAATACTGCCTCCTACAGTTGCACAGTTTCTCATCTGAACACTAACGATATTTCTGGTACATTCCTGAAAATCCCATCAAAAATACCGGTTCAGCCCCTCATGAGTCTCTAACTGATGTAAACTGCACATACAGCCAATAGAAAACTCTCCTTTTTGCTTCAATTTCATCCAGTCCAAGCGGACAAATCCACAATAGTACGCTTGGTAATATGAGTCATCTTCATCCATACCATTCCGCCTACTACCAGACTGCTTCGCTTCTGACAAAGCTCATAAGCCTCTGCCAGATCACTTACCTTAACATAATCATCTGCTCGGAACACCTGTTTTCTCCTTCGTATCTTTTTCTTTAATAAGTTTTAATAAGTATTTCTTATAAATAACCCCGTCTTTTAGTAAATAAAAAGAACAAAACAGCCCGATTATAACACGAAACCCTGACCTTTTCCATAGTAATCGTTATTCTTTTTAAGATATAATGAGCGCAGGAAAAACAAGCGGCTGCGTAAGCAGACATTTGTTTTTCACAAGCCATTAACGAACGAATCGCCTGCGAAAGCAGGCAGTAGAGCGCGAATGCGCGGGATTCGTGAGTATAAGATATAATGAGTCCAAAAGAAAACAAGCGACACCGAAGGTAGCATTTGTTTTCTTGGACCATTAACAAACGAATCGCCTGCGTATGCAGGCAGTAAAAGCTACGTCAGTGCGGGGATACAGTATAAACATAATGAGCGCAGGGAAAAACAAGCGGCTGCATTATGATTCTCTCGACATATATATGTCAAACAGCTGTCTTGCGATCGGCCCTGCTACCTTACCGCCGCTTCCAGATTCCTCCACCAGGACTGTAACAACGATCTTCGGTGATTCCACTGGTGCAAAGCCGGTGAACCAGGCGTGTGTCTCTTTTCTGTTTCAAATTCAGCAGTTCCTGTTTTAGCTGCTACCGTATAGGAATCAGTGCGTACAGAAGAACCTGTTCCTTCAACTACTACATCACGCATCAGTTCTGTAAGATTGGCCGCCTCAGCAGCTGTCATAAGGATTCCGCCTGTGGCTGGAAGAAACTTTTTCACCTCTTCACCACCTACACTGACCACCCGGTCCAGCATATATGGCTTCATAAGCGTTCCTCCATTAGCAATGGCCGCTGTGATCAGGGCATTGTGAAGAGGTGTGATCAGTGTGGTTCCTGTCCAATGGAAGTCTGTAAAATCTCCCAGGTTCCGGCTCCTTCTTTCATATTAAAAGAGCTTTCCTTATAAGAATAACCGGACAATGGTAATGGATTATTAAACAATAATTCCTCTGCTGTGGAATGGAAACGGTTCAGATCCAAAACCAGTCCTAAACTGGAAAAATGCACCATTACAGGAATTAGCAAAGGCTTTCACAAAATCCTGACTTCCGTGGGCTTCGCTGTGGAAACATTTAATAGAATAGTCCCCATTGTGGTAAACACCATTGCAATCAAAATGAAAATCCTTGTAGTCATCCGGATGTTCCCGCATATACTCAAGAGCTGTCACGATCTTAAATGTAGACCCAGGGGGATATAAACCGGCAGTTACACGATTTACCAGCTGTCCCTGTGGTTATTAGAGCTGTCTGTGAGAGCCGTCCAGTCCTGAAGAATGTATTGGGATCGTATCCCGGCTTTTGAAACCATTGCTAAGATTTTTCCTGTATCCGGCTCCATGGCGATCACCGCCCCTCTTCTGTCCCCTAAAGCCGCATAAGCCGCCTGTTGCAGCTCCATATCCAGAGTAGTCACCACACTGTCGCCTAAGTTTTTCGCACCTGCCAGCTCATTTCCCGCCTGTTCCACCAGATTTACGTGAGAACTTAAAAGATAAAAGTTTGCCATGGCTTCAATTCCTGTTTTCCCTTTAGAAGAATAGCCTACTGCATGGTCAAACACATTTCCATAGTTATAAACTCTTGTCTCATTTCCCCCATCATCTGTAGTAGTTTCTGCCAGTACAGTTCCGTCTGCTGCCAGGATACTGCCCCTTACAATACGGTCTGAAAAACTGTCCAGCCTCGCATTATAAGGATTATTGATCACATCTTCGCTTTTCACCTGAAGAAAATATCCCATGTAAACAGCCAGTGCCAGAAACAAAGCCACACATACATAGGTGACCGCCAGAACCTTGGAATTAGGATCACTTTTTTTCAGTTCTTTCATTCTTCCTGTGCCTCCATTTCTTCCATCTCTTCTTCATCATTGCGTTTGATGATGTAAAGTCCCCTGGATAATACTGAATAACAGGAATGTAGTTACAATGGAACTTCCTCCATAACTTACAAAAGGAAGTGTCACACCGGTAGATGGGATAAACTTGGTCACACCGCCTACTGTAAGGAATACCTGGACCACATATTCCATTCCCAGTCCCACTGCCAGCATCTTATAAAACATAGCCTGCATTTTTGTGGCGAGCATCATAAACTGGATAAAACAGCCCAGGCAGATAAGAAGAACACAGATAGCGAAAATACCTCCCATTTCTTCAGATATTGCTGCAAAAAAAATCTTTTTTTCTACTACCGGGATCTTATTTGGCATTCCTGACACAATCCCATGCCAAACCATCCCCCTGTTCCAATAGCAAAAAAGGGACTGGGTGATCTGATAGCCTGTATTATCAATATCTGCCCACGGATTTTTCCATGCTGTAAATCTGCGCCTTACATGATCAAAAAGAGCATATGCAATAGATGTGGCCCCTTTTCCGAGAATCCCCGCTGCGATCAGGTACAGCCAGTTTCCTGTGGCACTAAACAGCATGACCACATAGCTTACAAAGAAGATCAACGCACTTCCCAGGTCTTTTTGACAACACCAGGATCGCCACATGAAGTGCTGCCACTACCGTAGTGATACAGATGTTTTTTAAACTCCAGAGACTGATAAAACATGGAAGCCACAAAAAACACAAAACTGATCTTTACGAATTCTGAGGGCTGAATGGATATCCCGCCAATGGTCAGTGACAATTGGGCACCGAAGCTTTCATTTCCTGCTACCCATACCAGAAGCAGGGCTGCCAGCCCGATTCCCTCCATAAAGCCATTGGAATTTGTACAGCTGCCAGAACCGTTCCATGATAAAAGGAACCAGCCAGGAAACCACCGCTGCCGCTGCCACGATCACAAAACTGCTTAAAAGCCTTATCCAATCCCTTATCTAAAGACAGTCTGGTGAGCATGATAAAACCGCAGGCTAATAACATGCAGCAATTATTTACCAGAAGTCTTGATACATTTCTGTAAATAAACCGGTAAATATAAATGTACAGCAGAAAAAATGCCACCTGGCCTATATAAAATACCAGCAGCATCCGGCTCAGTGTTTCATCTTCTGTTTTCAGATACATCACCAGATATGCCAGAAAATGCAGCAAAAACATAGCCCGGTTCTGCCTTGCGCATACTTTTCGCTTCCGTTCCAGATCGGAAAAGAAAAGAACCGAAAATTAGCATAGGTATAAATGGCCATCAGCAATATCATAAGATATTTGGATACTTCCACGATCAGATTTGTCATAGGCTATTCTACTCCCCGTCTGAAATGTCCTCTTGTAAAATCTTTTTACTGGCTCTGCCACGAGCCTTCTCTCTTTAAAAGAAGCAGCAAAAGCTTCCAGTATCTTTTTCGTCTCCTCTTTTCCTTCTCTTGTAAAGGAAAGACGCAGGGAAGTCAGGTTCAGCTCTTTCACTGCTTCCTCACTTCCAAACAAAGATAATGGAAGAGGATTTAAGATTGTATTATAGCAGAAGCTGCAATGTGCCTTTAAGGGCAGTCCGGCTCCTGTACGGTCCTTCATTAAAAGCTGTTCCCTTTTTGGCTGTACATCCTTTTAATGTTTTTACCACACACTGGGCAGAAAACCATCATAGGAGCATGCCCATAAATGATCATTTCATCTGCCATATCTTCCTTTTCACATGCCGTCGCCACTGCTTTTAGTTCTCTGCTGTTCAATTCCCATGGCATGGTAATAAATTCCGGTCCCATTTTCTTTAATGTGTGTACCGCTTCCCGGTTCCATGCATAAACAGAAGCATCCAGTGCAAATGGGATATGGATATTTTTCTTCCTTTAGCCAGGAAACTTCCTCCAAAGCGCGGGCCAGAACGCCTGTAAAGCCTGCATTTTCCAGATTTTTCCTGTTTTTAGAGAAAAACTTCATTGCGTGGGTGCGGAAAATGTGTGGAAGTGTCAGGAAACATTCTTTCCCCCCTTTGTCTCACATTGTTTACGACCTTTCCCCACTGATCTGGTTTGAATCCATCTGCATCTATATAAATACGTTTTACAGCATCGCATGATAATGCAGGTTCCAGCTGACATTCTTCTTCAAGGGATGCTGTGAGGAAAGCAGATCTGTGATTTTTTTTGGAGGCGGACTGTGCTGCAATGGACAGTTCCCGTTTTGTCTGCGCAAACAGTTCTGCTGTGTTTTCTGCGCCCGCACTTTCCTTTTTCTTTTCCTGTCTCCTCAGCTTCTGCCTTTCTCTCCCATTTTGCCAGAATACCTTCTGTCAACTTCTCAAAGCCTTCTCTTCGCAGTTCATTTAACGCCTGTACCGGCAGAAAGATATTTCCCTTTTAATTCAATATCCAGCTGTTCAAAATTAAAGGATGTTGCACCTGTCTTATTTAACTGCTTACGCACTTTTTCCTCTGTTGCAGGCTGGTTCTGTGCGCTCTGGCAGATCTGTCCTTCAACTTTTACTGTTACATCCCCCTGGTCAGTTCCAGGACAGAAGGTTTTCCCTCTTCAAAAACAGCCTTTCCGGCAACAGGCTCCTTTTTTTCTTTATGCACATAATTTTCATCCAGAAAATCAAATAATTTCTGGTTTCCTTCACGGAACTCCGGCTTTTCCTTTAAGGCAACCATATCCTTTCCATTGTGCTTTTCATAATAGCCTGAGGTAAAGCCGCCCCCGGTCAAAAAGATCCAGAAGTTCTTTTTATCTTCCGGATCTACATAATATCCATCTCTTCCGTATGCTTCATACATATCCAGATATTTTCTGTAAATACGGACTACGCCGGCTGTATATCTGGGGCTCTTCATCCTTCCTTCGATCTTTAAGGAATAAACACCAGCCTCTAAGATATCCGGCAAAATATCCAGAGTACAAAGATCTTTTAAACTTAATACAAACTTCTGATTCTCCTTGTTTAAGCTTTTTCCCTCTGCCTTGCCTCCTTCCCATACCCGGTAAGGCAACGGCATGGCTGGGCACAACGGCCTCTGTTTCCGCTTCGGCCGCCAATAAGACTGCTCATCAGGCACTGTCCGGAATAACAGTAACACAAAGCTCCATGAACAAAGGTCTCAATATCCATCCCTGTTTCTTTATAAATACGTGAGATTTCTTCTAAGGAAAGTTCTCTGGCCGGAACCACCCGGCAGCAGCCCATTTCCTTTAACATTTTCGCGCTGTATACGCTTGTAACGGTCATCTGTGTACTGGCATGAAGCTCCATTCCCGGAAATGCCTGTTTCATCACCTGAAGAGCCCCCAGATCCTGAACGATAACACCGTCCAGACCAGCTTCGTAATAAGGCTTCATATAGTCCCGCAGCTCTTCCAGCTCTTTTTCCTTAAATAGTGTATTGACCGTCATATACAAACGACAGCCATGAAGGTGGGCATACCGGATTGCTTCCACCATTTCCTGTCCTGCGGCATTCTGGGCATACGCTCTGGCACCAAAACGGCTGCCACCCATATAAATGGCATCTGCTCCTGCTGCCACTGCAGCCTTTAAGCTGTCAAAGGAACCTGCCGGTGCTAAAGCTCTGCTTTTCTCTTATTCATCATGATCTTAAACCTTTCCTGATACCGGATCGCTGCGTACTTTGCACTCCCGCATCTGCGCTCCGTTCGGTGTTAAACAAAAAAGGGGCTGCAGTCTGTATCGCGCCCCCTTTGTTTCATCTGTGTTTTATCTGCGTCCGTTTCTGTGAGAACCGGCTTTTCTGGCTGCCTGAAGGGCTTTTCTGGCAAGATCCCTGTCAGAAATTTTTGCCTGGAAATGAAGAATTTTGTAATGGCAGTTCTGTCTGAACAAAATTTTCCTGTGCCGGTTCTGTAACAGCAGCCTGGTCTGAAGTCTGTGCCATCTCGCTCACAGATTCAAAGCCTGGTTCATTTACAGGTTCATTTCCTTCGATCACAGTGTCTACCACTTCATCTTCCTCAACTTCATCTTCTTCATTTCCAGAAGCTAAAGCCTGTGCCGCCTGTTTTTAACAGCTCTTAATTCCCGTTCTGTCTTTGAAAGCTTTTGCAGATAACTCCTGAAGCTGGTGCTGGCGTTCTTCTAAATCCCTTAACACACCATCTAACTTCATCTGGGTGCTTACAAGCTCATGTTTTAAGCTGTAAGTTTCTTTTTCCATCCTGTCTTTCTGTTCTTCCATCTGGTCTGCATTTTCTTTTGCCTTAAAATAATCATCTGCGATGTTTAATAAAAGCATCAGCTGCTGATAATCGGCACTCTGTTTGCTAAAACCAGGGATTGCATACATAGTGGCTATTTTTTCATTTACATAGCTGGCCGCTTTCTGAAGATATGCTTCATCTTCCGTTCCGCCTAAAGTATATATTTTCCCGTCAATTAAAACCTGTGTATAATTCTTTGTATCCATTCTGCTATTTCTCCTGACTATAAAGCACATTTATATGTTGCTGTCCATAATGACTGCTATCGTACTGGCAACATTCATCTTTTCAGTTCGTTAAAAGGATACCACATTTTCACTTCATTTCCAAGCCCAAATGACGATATGCGTTCTCCGTAGCCATTCTTCCCCGGGGCGTTCTGTTGATCAGGCCATTCATTAAAAGATAAGGCTCATATACATCTTCCAGAGTTCCTGCGTCTTCTCCCAAAGCTGCTGCTAACGTATCAAGTCCCACCGGACCGCCGGAAAATTTTTCAATGATCATTAAAAGGATATTCCTGTCATTCTGATCCAGTCCCATTTTGTCCACATCCATAATATCCAGTGCAAAATCTGCTACTTCTTTTGTGATCACACCATCATATTTTACCTGGGCAAAGTCGCGCACTCTCTTTAAGAGGCGGTTTGCCAGTCTCGGAGTTCCTCTGGAACGCTTGGCCAGTTCAATAGCTCCTTCCGGTTCTATTTCCACTCCCAGGATCGCTGCTGAATGTAAGATAATCGTGCGAAGCTCCTCAGGTGTATAAAATTCCATTCTCTGGACTACACCAAAACGGTCTCTTAAAGGAGCTGACAGCAGTCCCGCCCTGGTAGTTGCCCCCACCAGTGTAAAATGAGGCAGTTCCAGACGAATGGACCTTGCACTGGACTCTTTTCCCAGCATGATATCGATGGCAAAATCTTCCATAGCCGGATAGAGGACTTCTTCCACCTGACGGTTTAACCGGTGGATCTCATCTACGAAAAGGACATCCCCCTCCTGAAGATTGTTTAAAATAGCTGCCATTTCTCCCGGCTTTTCAATAGCCGGTCCACTGGTCACTTTCAGCCTGCTCCCCATCTCATTGGCAATGATGCCTGAAAGAGTCGTCTTTCCAAGCCCGGGCGGGCCATAAAACAGCACATGGTCCAACGCTTCCCTCTGCTTTTTGCCGCTTCTATGTATATTTTCAGGGTAGACTTGATCTTTTCCTGCCCCACATAATCGCTGAGGCACTGGGGACGCAGGGTAGTCTCGATCCGCACATCCTCTTCTGTTGCCTCTGTTGTTATAATTCTCCGTTCCATATATACCTCAAACTATATGATGCTCTGCTAAAGATCACAGAAAACTCAAATGCTTCAGCGAAGCCTTTAAAATATCCTCTACGCTCATATTTTCTGTGATCTCCACTTTCTTTACTGCCCTGGAAGCTTCCATATTGGTGTAGCCGAGAGCTGTTAACGCTGCCACTGCCTCTTTTGCCGATGCCGCCATACCTGCCACAGATGCGCCTGCACCTGTATCGGAAGCAGCTTCCTTTCCGCCTCCCAAAGGAAGCCATCATCACTTCTTCTAAATCTACCTTATCCTTAAGATCTAAGATCAGTCTCTGGGCAGTTTTTGCCCCGATCCCCGGTGCCCTGGAAATGGCTTTGGCATCCCCGCCGACAATGGCGATACGCAGCTCATCCGGCCGCATGACTGAAAGGATGCCAAGGGCTCCTTTGGGGCCGATCCCATTCACCCCTAGCAGCTGTTTAAACATTTCCCTGTCCTGTCTGTGCAAAAAACCATATAAAGTCATAGCATCTTCCCGCACCTGGAAATAGGTATAAACGGTCACTTCTTCCCCTAATGGCGGAAGTTCTTCTAAAAGAGAAAGAGGTACATGGACTGCCAGACCGATGCCCCCTGTCTCTACTACGATCACATCATCTTCTACTGCCCCAAGGGCTCCTTTTATATATGAAATCATCTGTTCTATATTCCTTTTATCTGGAACCGCATAAAAGCGATACTTCATCTTATTTATCAATCATAACATAGACCCCGCTTCAATGCAAGCAGGATACCGAACAAATATTCGATGCAAAGTTACAGTAACAGCATGGCGTTCTTGCAATTATTTTAAAAAATCAGCTAAACTAAGGACGGTTTCTGTTTTCCAACCCGGAATCTGACAGAAGGAACCAGAAAGGATTTTTATGATCACCATTAAACATCCCATTGACTTTCCAGACACCTATCCCTTAGACCGCATCGGGCCCTTAAAGGATATTTTATTTTTTGATATAGAGACCACCGGTTTTTCCGGTGAAACTTCCCAGCTTTATCTCATTGGATGCACCTATTTTGACGGCTTTGGCTGGAAGCTGATCCAGTGGTTTGCTGATACCAGACAGGCAGAAAAAGAGCTTTTAGACTCCTTTTTTGAATTTTTAAAACGATTTAAGATCCTGATCCATTTTAATGGAGACCGTTTTGATATCCCCTATCTTTTAAAATGCTGTGAACGTCTGGGCCTTGACTACAATTTTAATGACCTGGCCAGTATTGATATTTTCAAGAAAATAAAGCCTTACAGAAAGCTGTTAAAACTGGAAAATATGAAACAAAAGTCCATTGAACAGTTTTTAGGGGTACATAGGAGGATAAATACAATGGCGGACAGCTGATCGAAGTCTACCGCGACTATCTGCATACCCACGAAAAATCCCTCTTTGACCTGCTGATACTGCACAATGCAGATGACCTGCGTGGAATGCCTTCTATCCTTCCCATCTTAAATTATGCAGACCTGTTTGAGTCGGATTTTACCCTTTGCAGCCACAAACTGTATTCCTACACAGATGAAGCCGGATATTCCCACCCTTTTGTCAATCTTTTATGGGAAAGTCCCTACAGTATTCCCATTCCCCTGGAATACACCTTAAATCCATTAAGCCTGAACTTCATGACAGCTATCTTGCCTGCAATTTAAACCTGTATGAAGGCACCTTGAAATATTTTTTATCCGGATTATCAGAATTATTATTATCTGCCTTTGGAAGATACAGCGATCCATAAAAGCATTGGGGAATATGTAGACCGTTCTGCCCGGAAAAAAAAGCTACTGCCAAAAACTGTTACTGCAAAAAGAGGGCTTGTTCTTACCTCAGTTCAGTTCTTTGTGGGAACCATCTTTTAAGGAAGATCATAAGTCCTCTTTCTCCTATATTCTTTATGATGATGAAACCTTATGGGCAGATCGTGAGAAAAACTCTCACTATGCTCATGATATTTTTACCTACCTGACCGGGCAGCTGTAGCCGCTGAATATACTGCGTACATCTGGGAGGCGCCGGTATCTCCATGCCCTAACATGGCCTGGACTGCATGGATATCCGCGCCGCCGACCATAAGGTGGGCCGCAAAGGAATGGCGCAGGGTATGAGGTGTGATATCTGTCTTGATCCCCGCTTTTTCCCCCGTAAAATTTGATCAGCTTCCAGAAACCCTGACGGCTCATAGGCTGACCGCTGCAGTTGGTAAACAGCCATTCACAGGTCCGCCCCTTTAAAAGAGAACTCCTAGCCTCATCCAAATAGACCCTCAGCGCCTGTTTTGCCCCTTTTTCCAAAAGGGATCATCCGCTCCCTGGTGCCGTCATGACAGGTAATATATCCGATCTGCATATTCACATCTTCTAATTTCAGGCTGATCAGTTCGGATACACGGACTCCGTTGCATACAACAATTCCAGCATGGCTTTATCACGCATTTCTTTAACTGACGCATTTCCCGGCTGGGCTAAAGGGCCTGTATTTCCTCTTTTTGTCAGTATTACCGGTATCCTGCGTTCAATCTTCGGTGCCCGTAAAAATTCTGCCGGATCCCCTGTTTATTTTCTCTCTTTGAAAAGATAGTTAAAAAAATGCCTTAATGGAAGCCAGTTCCCTGGAAATGGTGGATGCTGCTTTTCCTTCTTTTTCCAGATAAAGGATGTAAGAATTTAAACTGGTCTTTGTCACCTTCTCCACATGGGTGATCCCCATTTTCTCCATAAATCCCGCCATCTGGACCAGATCCCGGTGATAAGACACTTCCGTATTTTTCGCTGTATGCTTCACTTCCTGAAGATAGGTTGTGAAGCTGTTTATCTCATCTATCATCTTGTTCCCCGGTACACAGCGCAGTTTTCTTTTTCTGTACCCAAACACCCCCATATTCCTGCAGCTGCTCTCTTTCTGCTTTTACTCCGTTTTTACAGTATAGTTGATTTTCCTGCATTTTTAAATAGTTTTTGTGTATTCTGCGTTTCAAATTGAAAAAAAATCAGTAAAAATATGCCTCCACAGCAGCTCCACAGACTGTAAGCAGCATTAAGAAAATAACTGCCGGCAGCCGTAGCCGTTTCTGTCTGCTTACAGACCAGCATGAAAGAACATACCAGACTACCAGATAGAAGATTCCCTGAGGCAAAACAGACCGTAAAAAGATAGGCAGACCTAAAAACCTTTTCTGCCGTAAAACTGGCGATCCCCATTCCAAGGCAAAAGACCAGAAGCATGTAAAAATCCCAAACAGCCAGAAACTATAGACTGTAAGGCTGCAGAGCCACCCGGCGCCCAACTGGAAAAAGCGTTGTTTTATCACAGCAAAAAAAGCCCCGGCAAAAGAAGCTGTATCCGGCCATGTATTTTTATAAGATAAAATTTCCGCCCCGCGCCACCACACCACAACAGACGCCCCGACCATTCCAAGCCAAAAACACAAAAGCAGAAAATGTCTGCCCGTAAATCTTTTTAAATGAAATTTCAGACATCTGCTTCCCTTTCTGTGCCGCTGCACTTTCAACTTATTTCTATATATCAGTTATATGTTTTTTCTGTCCGTGCATGATTTTTTGTACACTGACCGGAAATATGGTATACTAGTATAATCCACGATAATTACCGATTCATTACACGCAGGATAAATTTTCATGTGCAAGGAAGCTGAATGAGGCGATGCCGGTAGCATCGTCGATTGAAGCTGACGCGGCAGATGGAAATTTAGACAAGTGAAAGGGGCGGATAATTATTGTGGATTATACTAGATTTTAGTGTACTCTCGGCATCTTAATGTTCACCCGGAATCCTCTGTACTTGATCTTGTGAGAAGATTTTTTGTCAGTTGTTCCCAGATTTCAAGGCGTTGGCGTTGCGTCCGCCTCTGAAATCCGGGTGCAACTGGCAGAAAAAACCGGCCTCAAAAAGCAAGTGCATCTTAGTACATCTTATATATTCGGAGGATTTACTATGAACAACTATCAGCTGATCGCTTTTGACATGGACGGAACCCTGTTAAATTCAGATAAACAGATCTCTCCTGAGACTTTAAATGCAATCAAACGGGCAGGCGATGCCGGAAAACGGTTATCTTATGTACAGGCCGTAATCTTACAGAGCTAAATGCTTTTACAGAAATAATACCTGGCCTGCGATATCTGGATTGTGTCAGTGGGGCCTGTGTTTACGACCTGAAGGAAAAAAAACCCTTTATTCCCAGGCTCTTGATCCTGGAATCGTAAAAAATTAATGGAATTTGCCCTGGAAGAAGAGGCCATGATCCATGTTCTTTCAGAACGTTCTATTGTACAGAGGACCAGCAGTCCCATATGGCCGATTTTCATATGGGCATTTATCAGACCATGTTTGATAAGATCACAGAACAAACTGGAAAACATTTACAATTCTTTCTGCCAGGAACCCTTTCCCGTGCTTAAGCTGAACCTTTATCACAAAGATGAATACTCACGGGCACGCACGGTAGAACGTATCAAGGCTGCCGGGCTTGAAACTGCACTGGCACTGGCAGAGTCTACTTCCTGGGTGTTCCGCAAAGGGATCGACAAAGGCGTAGGGCTAAAGAAACTGTGCGAACATCTGGGACTGCCATTAGAACAGACCATTGCTGTAGGTGATGCAGATAATGATACTATGGCGTTAAAAACAGCCGGTCTGTCAATTGCCATGGGAAATGCAACAGAACCGATCAAAGCTCTGGCTGATGTGATAGTAGCTGACTGCGATCATAACGGCTGTGCAGAAGCCATTGACAAATATCTGCTGGCAGAAAACCGGCCACAAAAACCAGGTGTAGGAAAAGACTCGAGAGGACATTAAATACAACGGAGGAATAAAGTATTATGAAAATCAGAACTGCAACTTTAAATGACTTAAACGCATTAACTGCTGTAGAAGCAGAATGTTTTCCAGCTGCGGAGGCAGCCACAAAAAAGACTTTGAAAACCGCCTGGCTTATTATGCAGACCATTTCTGGCTGATGTTTGATGAAAAATGACAAGCTGATTGTTTTTGTAGACGGCATGGTAAACAGACCAGGCCGATCTGACTGATGAAATGTACGAAAAAGGAGAACTGCACAATGAAAATGGTGCATGGCAGATGATCTTTGGTGTAAATACCATTCCTTCCTGCCGCAAAAAGGCTATGCAGGTGAACTGATCAAAGCTGCTATTGAAGATGCCAGAAAACAGGGACGTAAAGGTCTGGTACTTACCTGCAAGGACAAGCTGATCCATTACTATGCAAAATTCGGTTTTGTAAACGAGGGCGTTTCCCAGTCCGCTCACGGAAATGTAGTATGGTATCAAATGAGGCTGACTTTTTAAGCCAGCCCCGTTTCTTTAATCCTTCTGTTATACCAGTTCATCTTTTTTATCTACAGAGCGGTACTTACGGCCATAAGCCATTAGTGCCGCTATTGTTTTGCCGTCTGTGATCTTTCCGGTATAGATCATCTCTTCCAGATCTTTTAATTCCCATGCTTCCACTTCAATGACCTCATCTTCATCCAGATGCTGGTGAGACGGGATCAGGTTGTGGGCTACAAAAATATCAATGGCTTCATCACAGAATGCAACCGTAGTATTTACGCTCATCAGATATTCCAGCTTTTCAGTACGAAAACCAGTTTCCTCTTCCAGTTCTCTGTAAGCGCATTCGATCTTTGGCTCATCCGGGGCATCCAGCTTTCCTGCAGGAATCTCCAGTGTATAGCGGTTTTAAGGCATTGCGGTACTGGCGTACCATAGGATCTTCCCATCTGCATCCACCGGCAGGACTGCAGCTGCGCCATCGTGATGGATAAAATCCCAATGAGCCTCATGGCCATTTGCCAGAACTGTATCTTCATACATTTTCAGGATATTTCCCTGGTATTTTAACTGGCGATCCAGACGTACCACCGGCATTCCTTCATTTTCTATTTTTCCCATAGTTCTTCTTTTTCTCCTTTTATATGATATGTAACTCCCTGAATCTTTTTGTACCTGATCTTGCAAAAGATTTTTTTGGGCAGTTATGTCCGGTTTTCACAGGCATTAGCATTGCATCCGCTGCAAAAGCAGCTTCAGGTGATGTGCAGCATGCATTTACATTTTCTTACCCTTTTCATAGCTGGCATCTTCTGCCTTGATCACAGCATTCCTAAAGCCCCACTCTTCCAGTGCAGATACACCAGCAATGGTAGTACCTCCAGGTGAGCATACCTCGTCCTTTAACTGACCCGGATGCTTTCCTGTTTCCAGTACCATTTTTGCGCTTCCGAGAACTGTCTGGGCTGCCATCTGGTATGCCTTGGCTCTTGGAAGTCCATATTTTACAGCTCCGTCTGCCAATGCTTCAATAAACATATATACATAAGCCGGTGAACAGCCACTGACACAGCCAACTGCATCCATCATCCGCTCATCTACCACTTCCAGACGTCCGCAGGCCTCAAAAATACCACAAAGCACTGCCTTTTCCTCTTCATTGTAACGGGACTCCTCATATGCCATACCTGTCATGCCTTCACCCTAACAGTGCCGGTGTATTCGGCATGGTACGCACTATACGCACCTTTCCGTCTAAACGTTCTGTAAGGCTTGCAATGGTCTGTCCAGGTGCCAGTGAGATAACGATCTGATCTTCCTTTAATACTGGACGGATCTCCTCAAATACTGTCTCAAAATATTGTGGTTTTACCGCCAGGATCACGTATTCAGACTTTTTACACACTCTGCATTGGATACTGCATGGGGCACTCCGGTCTTTGCTGTTACAGCCTCCATTTTTTCTTTGTGGGCTGCTGTAAATAATAAGTCTTCCGGCTTATATACCCGTAAAAAGTCCGTTTAAAATAGCAGATCCCATATTTCCCATTCCAATGAAACCGATTTTTGCCATATTTTTTGCCTCCTGCTATAATTGCCATATTATTTAAACCATTTTAACGCACATACCCGCCCACATACGCGGACGGGCCAAAATTCTCTCTATATGTGATTTCTATTTATCATACCCATCCATAATACCACAAAAATCAAAGGTTGCAAAGTAATCCTTTGGAGTTTCTGCGCGGCGGATCATCTGGACAGAACCATCTTCCTTTAATAAAAGTTCTGCTGATTTTAACTTGCCGTTATAATTATAACCCATTGCAAAACCATGGGCACCTGCATCATGGATCACTAAAAAATCACCCTTTTTTGATTTCAGGGGAAGCATACGGTCAATAGCAAATTTATCATTATTCTCGCAAAGAGAACCTGTAATATCATATTTATGGTCGCAAGGCGCATCTTCTTTTCAAGAACAGTAATATGATGATAAGCACCGTACATAGCCGGGCGCATCAGGTTTACTGCACAGGAATCTACACCAATATACTCCTTGTGAGTATGCTTTTTCGTGGATTGCCTTAGTAACCAGGCATCCGTAAGGTCCTAACATAAAACGTCAAGCTCTGTGCAGAGAGCTACATCATCCATTCCGGCCGGAACTAAAACCTCCTCATAAACCTTGCGTACACCTTCACCAATAGCCATAATGTCATTCGGCTCCTGATCCGGACGATAAGGGATACCGATACCACCTGACAAATTGATAAAGCTGATATGGGCACCGGTTTCTTCTTTTAATTTAACAGCCAGCTCAAAAAGGATCTTTGCAAGCATTGGATAATACTCATTGGTAACTGTATTGCTTGCCAGAAAAGCATGGATACCAAAATGCTTTGCCCCTTTGGATTTTAAGATCTTAAATGCTTCAAAGATCTGCTCCGTAGTCATACCATACTTTGCATCTCCCGGGTTGTCCATAATGTCATTGCTGATCTTAAATACGCCACCTGGATTAAAACGGCAGCTGATGGTTTCCGGAATAAAACCTAATGTATCTTCAGACACTGGATATGGGTAATATCATCCAGATTGATGATACCGCCCATTTCATTTGCATAAGCAAATTCCTCAGGTGGAGTATCATTCGAGGAAAACATCACGTCAGAACCGGAAAAACCGCAGGCCTTTGACATCATTAACTCTGTTAAGGAAGAGCAGTCTGTACCGCAGCCATATTCCTGCAGGATCTTTAAAATAAATGGATTTGGGGGTTGCTTTTACTGCAAAATATTCTTTGTATCCCTTATTCCAGGCAAATGCCTGTTTCAGACGTTTTACATTTTCGCGGATACCTTTTTCATCATACAGATAAAAGGGGGTTGGATAGGTCTTGGCGATTTCTTCTGCCTGCGCCAGTGTAACAAACGGTTTCTTTTCCATAATCTTGTCTCCTTTCCCTGCGGGGGATCTTTGCTTTGCACAATGGTAATTTATGCAAAACTTTTGTATATTTATCAGAAAATCCTGATATATAAAAAAGCCTGTAAGGGAGTACCATTTTTTGCGGATAATTGTACTCCCAGGCAGACTTCCTTGTCCAGTATTATTTTGTTGATATCAAAGTTAAAGATAAAAAATCTGATGCAGACCAGCTTACCAGCACATCATTTGGTAAATAACTGTACTGATCGCACTAGTCCACACTTACCACACGCATGATATTGGTAGCTGCTGCTGCCTCGTGACGTCTTGCATAGGTAACGATACCTGCGGTAATAACGGCCAGATCACCAGATTTGATCACATTGTCGCTCTTTAACTCTTCTAAAGAGTTTTCAATCAGCTCATCCGTACTCTCTGCACGACGGGACCATACAGGTGTTACACCCCACTGAAGCATCATCTGACGGACAGTAGTAGTGCTTGGGGACATGCCAATGATACGTGCTGCCGGTCTCCACTTGGAAAGCATCATAGATGTAAATCCTGTGATACTTGGGGCGATAATATAATCAGCGCCAATATCATGTGCAGTAGAAACAGAAGCTGCGCAGACTGCATTGGAGATGTTCTTCATGTTCTCCTCTGTTACTTTACGGCGGCGATATGCGCTGTAATCCAGGTAATCTTCCGTCTCTTCAACAATAGATACCATCATTTTTAATGCGTCAACCGGATATTTACCCATAGCAGTTTCACCTGAAAGCATCACTGCATCAGTACCATCATAAACAGCATTGGCAACGTCCGTAACCTCTGCTCTTGTAGGTCTTGGATTGCGGATCATAGAGTCTAACATCTGGGTTGCAGTGATAACAGTCTTGCATGCCTCGTTGCACTTGCGGATGATCTCCTTCTGGATATGTGGAACTTCCTGTGCCGGGATCTCAACACCCATATCACCTCTTGCTACCATAATGCCGTCTGCAACTGCAATGATCTCATCTAAATTATCAATACCTTCTGCATTTTCGATCTTAGCGATGACTTTGATGGCAGAACCTTCAGAATCCAGCATAGACTTGATCTCACGGATACAGTCAGCAGTACGGACAAAAAGAAGCTGCAATAAAATCAAAGCCCTGCTTGATGCCAAAACGGATATCTGCCTTATCTTTATCAGTTAGCGCCGGAAGCTTGATCTTTACATTAGGAACATTTACACCCTTTTTCTCACCTAACTCACCACCATTGATAACAGTACAAACAATCTCTGTACCTTCTACCTTTTCCACTTCCAGCTCGATCAGACCGTCATCGATCAGGGGATCTTATTTCCGGCTGCAACGTCCTCATTCAGGCCAGAGTAGTTTATATGGGTAATAGTCTCATCACCAATGATCTCTCTGGTAGTTAAAGTAAAGGTCTGTCCTTCCTTTAAAGAAACTTTTTTCCATCTTTTAATACACCGGTACGGATCTCCGGTCCCTTTGTATCAAGAAGAGCTGCTACCGGCCGGTCCAGTTCCTTTCTTACTTCTTTTAAGATTTCCAGACGGCTCTGATGCTCTGCATAATCACCGTGGAGAAGTTAAAACGAGCTACGTCCATTCCATTTTTAGCCAGTTCCAGCATAATGTTCTTGTCATTTGTGTTGGGGCCCATAGTGCAGACGATCTTAGTTTTCTTCATGTTTTCAAATTCCTCCATAAATAAATGTTATTGGGGTTAATAGTATATCCGCTCTTCTACTGCCTTTTTATGCCCCTGAAACAAAGATAAAAAATCCCAGGGCAAGTGGGGATCTGCAGTATGGGAGCGCAGAGTATGCTGTTCACATTAATTATCTACATTATTGTTATCAGCATCCTCTTTTTTGACATGCTTGTGTGTATACAAATGATCCATGCAATATTCATAATTGCCTTCACATTTAGAACAATAACGGAATTCCATACCAGGACTGTCTTTATCTGTGCGTCCGCAGACTGCACATTTATGCCCTCTTTTACCACCTTCATTTTCTGGGTAGTCTTCTGGAACTCCTGGGATCGTTTCTTCTGCTTAAAACCGGAAGGACCTGCAAAGGTCATCCATCCAAAGAAGATACCGATGAGGATCAGGCTTATAACGATCTCAATCTTTTCGATCAGTCCGCCTGTAATAAAGGAATAAATATAAATTCCTGCCTCTGCCACTGCGATCCAGCTTGCTTTTTTAATGGAAGTACCATCATAAACAGTACCTGCATATCCGGGAACATCAGGGCAAATACAAAGAAGAAAGAATAAACTAAATAAGTTGGAAACAGGGGCAGTGAAAGTCCTGTTACCAGGTAAAATACCAATAGCAGCAGCAGAATGCAGCAGCACGCCTCCAATAATATAGCAGTTAAAGCGGAATTTTCCCCATACCTGTTCTACGATCATACCAAAAGCACGGATACAATAAATGCCCAGAGCATTCATCAGCACAAACATAATGGCATCAGAACCTGTAATGGCAGGTGGGTACACTAAAAATGTAACAATACGCCAGATCTGGCCGTGAAGGATAGCCGCAGGATTTAAGATCAGATAGTTCATCACAAACTGCGGTGCTGTCAGAAAAAGAACCACTCAAGGATCTCCAGGGCACACACAATATCAATGATACTTCTGCCTCCCATGAAATTTCCTCTCCGCCGTTTCCAGTTATTGGAAAATTTTTTCCATTTAAAACTCCTTTTTTATATGTTCTCCCGGAATCTTTTCTTGCCTGATTTTGTGAGAAGATTTTTTGTTAGTTGTGCCCAAATTTTGAGGCGTACGCGGTGCGTACGGTGATGAAATTTGCGACTGGCGGAAAAAACAAAGGCACTCCTCCGAGAGGACATTATATATCTTTAAAAAAGATCTTTCTTATTAAATATATAAGCAACGATCAAAGTCAATAACAAAGTAAAGAAAAGCACGATGCCGAAACCATATGGACTTTCTGCAAAAGGCATTCCGCTGGCTCTTACGTTCATACCATAAAAGCTTGCGATCATGGTAGGAATAGACATAACAATGGTAACAGTTGCCAAAAATTTCATAACAATATTTAAATTGTTAGAAATAACAGAGGCAAAGGTATCCATAGTACCGCTTAAGATGCCATTGTAAATACTGGTCATCTCCATAGCCTGCTTATTCTCAACAATTACATCTTCCAGAAGATCTGTATCTTCCGGATACTTCTTGATCTTATCAATCCTTAATAACTTCTCCAGCACTACTTCATTGGAACGAAGGGAAGTGGTAAAGTACACCAGCGATTTTTGAAGCTCTAACAGTTCGATCAGTTCCTCATTTTTCTGGGACTGGTGAAGCTTATTTTCAATGACTTCACTCTTTTTATCAATAATACGCAGGTACTGCAGATACTGGGTGGCATTTTTTATAAAGGATCTGTAAGATAAACCTTTGTTTTCATAAATGTGTGGAAGTCCCTGACTCTTCCGTCCATAAAGGCGGTAAGGACAGGGGTCTCCTCCAGGCAGACGGTTATAAGCATATCCTTGGTCGTAATGATCGCCATAGGAATGGTCACAAACCAGTCTTTCCTGTTTTCTCTCTTCTATAGAAGGAATATCCACCAGTATCAGCGTATATTCATCTTCTGCCTCTATACGTGAGCGCTCTTCCTCATCCAGAGGTGCCTTCAGATGGTCCGGATCGATCTGGCACGCATCAGCGATCTCTAAGATCTCCGAAGCGGTAGGATTGGTCAGGGGCGATCCATGAGCCTGGCTCCATCTCTTCTTTTTCATGCATAGCGCCATCTTCTGTCTTGAAAATCCGTATCATGCGAAATCTCCCCCATTTTGAATTTTCATTCTACATTATAGTAACTGACCCTGTTTTTGTCAAATCGTTTCAAATTTTTTCATTTTCTTTACATTTTCTTAACCCCCTTTAACAATTGCTAATCCGATGGGATTGTGTTAGACTGTAATGTGCTTTTTGGGCTTTGATCCCGAAAACGCAACAAGAGACATGATGTTCTAATAAACAAGATGTTGGGAGAACATTAAGTTACAAAGGAGGTAAGGGGTATCCCCGTATACTATGGATCAGACTACAACTTATTACACCCTGGGGATCGATATCGGTTCAACAACTGTTAAAGTTGCATTACTGGATCGGGATCTTCATATTATATTCTCCGATTATGAGCGTCATTATGCCAATATTCAGGAAACTCTGGCTGGACTTTTTAAAGAAAGCCTTAAACCAGACCGGCCCCATTGATATTATCCCGGTGATCACCGGCTCCGGCGGCCTTACACTTTCATCTCACTTACAAGTTCCTTTTGTCCAGGAAGTTGTGGCAGTTGCTTCTGCTCTCCAGGACTACGCACCACAGACCGACGTGGCCATTGAGTTAGGCGGCGAAGATGCCAAGATCATTTACTTTACAGGCGGCATCGACCAGCGCATGAACGGTATCTGTGCAGGAGGAACCGGATCTTTTATTGACCAGATGGCATCTCTTTTACAAACTGATGCTGCCGGACTGAATACATATGCCAAAGATTACAAGGCCATCTATCCTATCGCAGCCCGCTGCGGCGTTTTCGCAAAATCTGATATACAGCCGCTGATCAATGACGGCGCTACCAGGGAAGATCTGGCTGCCTCTATTTTCCAGGCAGTAGTAAACCAGACCATCAGTGGTCTTGCCTGTGGTAAACCTATCCGGGGAAATGTTGCCTTTTTAGGCGGACCTTTACATTTCCTTCCTGAACTGAGAAAAGCCTTTGTGCGCACGCTGCACCTGACTCCGGAACAGACCATTGCACCGGATCACTCCCATCTGTTTGCAGCTGTAGGCGCTGCCATGAACCCAAAGGAAGGGCAGAAACCGGTAGCTATTACCCACATGATCAACACCCTTTCCAATGGCATTAAAATGGATTTTGAAGTAAAGCGTATGGATCCCCTGTTTAAGGATCAGGCAGAATATGATGCTTTTATCGAAGATCACGGTCACAACCATGTGCGCTCCGGCGACCTTTCTTCTTACAAAGGAAACTGCTATCTGGGCATTGATGCCGGTTCTACCACTACCAAAGCAGCTCTGGTGGGAGAAGACGGCACTTTATTATACCGTTTTTATGATAATAATAATGGAAGTCCTTTAGCAACTGCCATCCGTGCAGTAACAGAGATCAAAGAACAGCTTCCTAAAACAGCCCATATTGCTTACTCCTGCTCTACCGGATACGGGGAAGCCCTTTTAAAGGCTGCTCTTATGCTAGATGAAGGAGAAGTTGAGACCATTTCCCACTATTATGCAGCTGCTTTCTTTGAGCCGGAAGTTGACTGTATCCTGGACATAGGCGGACAGGATATGAAGTGTATTAAGATCAAAGACGGAACTGTGGACAGCGTGCAGTTAAATGAGGCATGTTCCTCAGGATGTGGTTCTTTTATTGAAACTTTCGCAAAAAGCTTAAATTACAGCGTAAAAGATTTCGCAAAAGAAGCATTATTTGCAAAAAATCCTACAGATCTTGGTACCCGCTGTACTGTATTTATGAACTCCAACGTAAAACAGGCACAGAAAGAAGGCGCAACTGTTGCTGATATTTCCGCAGGTCTGGCTTACTCTGTTATTAAAAATGCTTTATTTAAGGTGATCAAGATCACCAACGCCTCTGATCTTGGAAAACATGTAGTTGTGCAGGGCGGTACCTTCTATAATGACGCCGTTCTTCGCAGCTTTGAGAAGATCTCCGGCTGCCGTGCAGTCCGCCCGGACATTGCCGGTATCATGGGAGCTTTCGGCGCAGCACTGATCGCAAAAAAGAACGTTTCCATGGCCGGTGAAAAGAGACCACCATGCTGCCTCTGGATAAGATCATCGGACTGCAGTACACCACCTCTATGACCAGGTGCAAAGGCTGCAATAACCATTGCGTTTTAACCATCAACCAGTTCGGAAGCGGACGCCACTATATTTCCGGGAACCGCTGCGAGCGTGGTCTTGGACTTGCAAAAGCAAAAAAAAGAGATTCCCAACCTGTTTGACTACAAATATCACAGAATGTTCGACTATGAACCGCTGCCTTTAGATAAAGCAGACCGTGGCGTGGTTGGTATCCCGAGAGTTTTAAATATGTATGAAAACTTCCCATTCTGGGCTGTTTTCTTTAAAAAGCTACGCTACCATGTAACACTTTCCCCACAGTCTACCAGACAGATCTACGAACTGGGCATTGAGTCCATTCCAAGTGAGTCTGAGTGTTATCCGGCCAAGCTGGTACATGGCCATATTTCATGGCTCATACACCAGGGTGTGAAGTTTATCTTCTACCCGTGTATCCCTTATGAGCGAAACGAAAGCCCAGAGGCAGGAAATCATTATAACTGCCCCATGGTCACTTCCTATGCGGAAAACATTAAAAAATAACGTAGAAGAATTAGAAACAGAGCATGTAGATTTCATGAACCCGTTCATGGCATTTACAAATGAAAAGATCTTAACAGACGGTCTGGTACGGGAATTTCCAAAAAATTCCAGATACCGGAAGCAGAAATCCGCATGGCAGCTCATGCCGGCTGGGAAGAGCTGCTGGCATCCCGTTCTGATATGGAGAAAAAGGGGAAGAAACTCTTTCCTGGATGAAAGAACACGGAAAGTCGGGGCATTGTACTGGCCGGAAGACCTTACCATGTAGACCCGGAGATTCACCACGGTATCCCGGACCTGATCGCTTCCTATGGTTTTGCCGTGCTGACAGAAGACTCTGTTTCCCATATGGGTAAAGTGGAGCGGCCTTTAGTTGTCACCGACCAGTGGATGTACCATTCCGTCTTTATGAAGCTGCAAGCTTTGTAAAAACCAGAGATGACCTGGATCTGATCCAGTTACATTCCTTTGGCTGCGGTCTGGACGCTGTTACTACTGACCAGGTTGCTGAGATCTTAACTAAGTCAGGAAAAATCTATACTGTATTAAAAATTGACGAGGTAAATAACCTGGGAGCTGCCCGTATCCGTATCCGTTCTCTCATCGCAGCTCTGCGTGTACGTGACCAGAAGCATTATGAACGGAAAGTAGTTTCCAGCGCTTACAACCGTGTGATGTTTACCAGGGGGAAATGAAGAAGGATTACACCTTATTATGCCCCCAGATGTCACCGATCCATTTTGACCTCGATCGAGCCTGCCATCCGCGCCTTTGGTTATAATATAGAATCCTGCAGAATCACAACCGCAATGCCGTAGATGTAGGTCTTCAGTATGTAAATAATGATGCCTGCTACCCATCCCTGATCGTTATTGGTCGATCATGGACGCACTGTTATCCGGAAAATATGATCTGAACCGCACAGCAGTCTTTATGAGCCAGACCGGCGGCGGCTGCCGTGCCTCCAACTATATCGGATTTATCCGCCGGGCACTTGAAAAAGCCGGTATGCCCCAGGTTCCGGTTATTTCTGTTAATGCAAACGGTATGGAGACCAATCCCTGGTTTCTCTATTACGCTGCCACTGATGACCAAAGCCATGCAGGCTATTGTATACGGTGACATTTTCATGCGTGTCCTTTATGCAACCAGACCATATGAGGCAGTTCCGGGAAGTGCAGACGCACTCCATGAGAAATGGAAAAAGATCTGTATCAGGGCCCTTTCCAAGAGACAGCCTGCCATGATGGAATTTGCCAGAAATATCCGCGGCATTATCCGTGATTTTGACAATCTGAATCGTCTTGATATTAAGAAGCCGAAGGTTGGTATTGTAGGCGAGATCCTTGTTAAGTTCTCTCCTCTGGCTAACAACCATGTAGTAGAACTTTGGAATCAGAAGGCGCAGAGGCTGTAATGCCTGATCTGCTGGATTTCCTTCTTTACTGCTTCTACAACAGTAATTTCAAGGCTGAACATCTTGGAATGAAGAAGTCCACTGCAAGACTCTGCAACGCAGGTATCGCTCTATTAGAGTTCTTCAGAAAGACCGCAAGAAAAGAACTGGCTGCCAGCAAACATTTTACACCGCCATCTGAGATTCGTGATCTTGCAGAAATGGCAAAGGCTTTGTATCCTTAGGAAACCAGACTGGCGAAGGCTGGTTTTTGACCGGCGAGATGCTGGAGCTGATCCACAGCGGTGTTAAAAATATCATCTGCACCCAGCCATTTGGCTGCCTGCCAAACCACATTGTCGGAAAAGGTGTGATCAAGGAACTTCGAAAGAGCTATCCAGAATCCAATATCATCGCTGTAGACTACGATCCAGGTGCCAGTGAAGTTAACCAGTTGAACCGTATTAAATTGATGCTGGCTACGGCCCAGAAGAATCTGAAGGCTGAGAATGCCTAGCAAAAAAACATTGAATGTATTTAAAATGCTTAAACATGGTATCTTGAAAAACAATTCCTCATATGCTACCTGTCTTTCGGAGTTGAACTGAAGAAATAGTGCTAAGCCATGGACTAAAAAATCTATGGCTCAGCATTTTTTTAATATCGGTATTACCCATAAAATAAGAGGTTAATGGAAGTCCGGTATGATCGGAAAAAACTTTATAAAAGAAGAATTCCGTGATAAGTTTATATATTTTCGGTCAGATATTTTTGCAACTCTGAAGTCACGTATGAAATCAAATATCTCTTCGGTACCATACTGGTTTTTTTTAAGATGTGTATCTGTAAAGATCCTGGTCAGCAGTACCGCAAGGTAACAAATGAGGAAATGTCCGCATCGTTTCCTGTTTTTGTAAATATACAGGTCTTGCATCAAGCTGGGATTTCATGACACGGAAAGATTCTTCAATGCGCCAGAGATTATGGTAGGCAGCATACACCTTGGACGCAGCCATGCATCTCTGAAGTAACGATCATGTTATAACCTGCAAATTTGCGGGCATTCTCAATGGATTTTTCGTTTATTTCAACTTTTTTACAGCACCTCTGTTTCTTTCTCCCTTTTATTAGTGGGAATAAAAGAAACATATTTAGAACTATCGCCATATATTCGGATCTTTTGCCTGACTGGCTTTGAGCTTTCTTTTGTTTTCTCGACCTTGCCGGTTTATTTCATATTTCTGTTTTGCGGCAAGTTTTGGATTGAATGTTATTTATCCGTTTTTCTGTAAGTTTTACTGTTTTTTTATGTCCAGCGGTATCTGTGTAGGAATAAGAAAAATCATCTACGCATTCCTTGATACGGTACAGTATCTCTCCTCTTTTGTTCTTAACGTCTGCATAGTCATTTTCAAGCAGGACCCATGTTTTTTCCGTCTCAGGAAGAGTTTTACAGATTTGAGAAGATGTATCCATCGCCAGCTTTCAATGCGTGTGCGATGTTATTAAAGCAGTTAAGTCCCTTATCCGCGATCTGGATCGTTCTGCCGGATATGTGACTGCGTTTTTAAGATCATCAATGATGTTGCGTATAACGGGTTTTTCACTTTCATTCCCAGATACATTTTCATACCGATAGGGATCTGGTTGGCATCCAGGAGCAGGCCCATACCGACGATCGGTTCCCTGCGGTTTTCTTTTGAGGGCCTTTCAGTCGGAAATCATCTTCTTTATCAATCTCAAAGTAAAGTTTGTACAATCAAAGTATGTGTGGACCGTATCAAGCGGATATGTCTGATCGATCTGGTGGTTATAGATCTCGATCACCTTTTCGTATTCGGAGCCAATGTACTCCAGACCGGAATACAGCTGGTCCAGTGAAAAATCGTGGTTTTCAAAGAGATTTGGGATAACCTCATCATAAGTTTTTGATTTCGAACAGGGATGGACTGTTCTTGCATAAATTAAAGCAGACATCATATCAAAAATGTTAAATCTGAAATTAGTTGCCGTCTGCATGAGATCAATAAACCGCTTACAGCCGAGAGAGTCATTGATATTTTTAAAGGAAAATACCCCAGATGTTTTCAGGGAGACACATCGGAGATATGTTGTTTTTTTTCTGCCTGTTTTTTCTGTTTGCATTTCTGATTAAGTTTCTGGACCTCTTTGGTAAAAACAGCAATCGGATCCTCAATGCCGGTAGCCTGAAGTTCGTGTACATACCCCAGAGGTTTGTAAGAACGATGAGCACCGCATTTTCGAGTAGGATCATAATAACTTTCGTAGATCTGTAAATAAGTACCCTTTTTATTGTTTGTTTTCTTTAAGAAATAAGACATATAAATCACCCTTCTCCATTATAACACTATAGCACTATATATGCAAAGGGTAAAAATAAACTTTGTCAAATATTTTAGCAACAAAAACCAGCAAATATGCCGGTTTATAATAAAAGGGAGATTTTATTACTCCCAAAAGTAATAGTGCTAAATCCTAAAGACGGGTTTGGCTGCCTGCCAAACCACATTGTCGGAAAAGGTGTGATCAAGGAACTTCGAAAAGAGCTATCCAGAATCCAATATCATCGCTGTAGACTACCATCCAGGTGCCAGTGAAGTTAACCAGTTGAACCGTATTAAATTGATGCTGGCTACGGCCCAGAAGAATCTGAAGGCTGAGAATGCCTAGCAAAAAACATTGAATGTATTTAAAATGCTTAAACATGGTATCTTGAAAAACAATTCCTCATATGCTATAATAGCTATTGAATAAATGATTGCAGGTATTCACAATAGTAACAAAACGAAAACCCCAGGAACTGGCATTCCTGGGGTTTTTTCTATTCCGTTTATGTATGGTGGCTTAAACCATAGGCTGATTACCCTGTCATCTCCGTCCAGCCATTTGCAAATAAAATGTTGCCGCTCATGCATTGCATGACCAGCAACGGAATTTGCCGTGGCTTCGCATTTAAATACGGCAAATTCCCTCAACCACCACGTTATCATTACGGCACTTTTGGTTCCAAAAGTGCCTATCTATATATAATAAATAGCTTATTACACTTGCCATAACGGAGATAAAAAATGATTGCAGGGCAGTCACAATAAACTCGCCTCCTTTCTGATACCAGTATGGAGGAGGTAACATTTCTATTGTACTATAGAAGGGCATTTTTGCATGCATTATTTCGACAAAAAAAGAGCCTGGAAATGTACATTGTAAAACCAATATTTCCAGGCTCTTTTTCACTTTAAATCATTCTTAGTTCTTATTATGTTTATATATTTCTTTACTCATACAGCGGATACTTATCGCAAAAGCTTTGTAACCTCTGCCTTGATATACTCTTTTCTTATTCTCAAAGTCAGTAGCTGCCAGCCAGATGCACTCTGCGATCTTTGGCATATCCTCTTCCTTTAAGCCTCTGGTGGTAACAGCAGGTGTACCGATACGGACACCGGAAGTTACAAACGGGCTTCTTGGATCGTTAGGCACTGTGTTCTTGTTTAAGGTGATAAATACCTCGTCACATCGGTTCTGCAGCTCTTTACCGGAGATATCCATACCACGCAGGTCTAACAGCATCAGATGGTTGTCTGTGCCGCCTGTAAGCGATCTTAAAGCCCTGCTTCTGCAGTGCATCTGCCAGTGCTTTTGCATTTAATACTACCTGATGTGCATACTCCTTAAATTCAGGCTTTAATGCTTCACCCAGGCACACTGCCTTTAAGGCGATCACGTGCTCTAATGGGCCACCCTGGGTTCCTGGAAGATTGCTTTATTGAAATTGAACTTTCAGCTGCTTCTTTATTTGCTAAGATCAGACCGCCTCTTGGTCCTCTTAAAGTCTTGTGGGTGGTGGTTGTAACAACATCTGCATACGGAATTGGGCTTGGATGCTCTCCTGCTGCTACAAGTCCGGCAATGTGAGCCATATCTACCATCAGGTAAGTCCTACCTCATCAGCAATCTCACGGAAACGCTTAAAATCAATGGTTCTTGCATAAGCGCTGGCACCTGCCACGATCAGCTTCGGCTTTGCTTCTTTTGCTTTTCTTTCCAGCTCATCATAATCAATAAAGCCTTCGTCATCTACTCCATAAGGAACAATGTTAAAATACAGTCCTGAGAAGTTTACAGGGCTCCCGTGTGTCAGATGACCACCATGATCCAGGTTCATACCCATAACCGTATCTCCCGGTTTTAACATAGCAATAAATACCGCCATATTTGCCTGTGCGCCAGAGTGTGGCTGTACGTTCGCATAATCGCAGCCAAACAGCTTCTTTGCACGTTCAATGGCAATGGTTTCCAGTACGTCTACATACTGGCAGCCGCCGTAATAACGCTTGCCCTGGATAACCTTCTGCGTACTTGTTAGTCAGTACAGTTCCCATAGCCATCATTACAGGTTCTGATACAATGTTTTCAGAGGCGATCAGCTCCAGATTTCTTCTCTGGCGGCCGCACTCTGCCTGAATTGCTTCTCCTACTTCCTTATCATAGGAAGTGATAAAGTCCATAACTGTATTTACCATTGTTCTACCTTCCTTTCAGTATTTACCCATACCTATAGTATTTTGTCAGTTTATTTATCCAGATATGGTGTTTTCTGCGATTATACCCCATAGTTATGCAAATTGCAAGTATCCCTTTACATACATTTCACAATTTTGGTCACAGTTCAGCCATGCGCTGGTTTGAATGAGGGAGTGTGTTGCAAGCTTGCTTGCATAAGCACTTTCATCCAAATCAGCATATGGTGGAACCACCAAGCTTCTTGTTTTCATGAATATGGAAACAAGAAGCTGTCATGGCTTAACTGTAACCAATTTTGACTAAAAACATTAATGTTCATGTGGCGCATGTATACCAGAGTCATCTCCTTAATGAAACTTCCAGTCTTTTACCACCATCTGAAGGCTTCGGTTTCCATTATATTCATTTATTGTGGGGTAATAAATAATATCCATATTCCGACTGTTTCCCATTTCTTCCATAAATAAGTCACCTTCTGTAAATACCACACCATCCATTGAAAATCCCCCGTTCATTCATCAGGGATAATTTTACCACATTCCGGTTGCGGCCAAATACTCTGGCACTTCGTATTTTCAGGGATTTTAAAGCAAACTGGGGTTTTTCATTCCCTGTCCAAAAGGCTCCAGAAGTTCTAATTCCTGTATCAGGCTCTCTGTTATATATTCAAAAGGCATAGGAACATCGATCCATACTCTTGGGATAAAATCATCCTCTGTAAGCCGTTCTTTTGCATTTTCATTTAACCGTCTGCGAAATTCCTCTATATTGGCCTCTTCCAGCGAAAATCCCGCTGCCATGGGATGACCGCCAAATTTTAACAGAAAGATCTTTTACCTCCACTAAGGCACGGAACATGTGGTATGCCTCTATAGAGCGTCCTGAGCCTTTTGCAGCCCTCTGCCCTTGTAAGGACAAATACAGGCTTATTATACCGCTCGCTGGATCCTGCCGGCTACAATGCCTGCCAGTGACTCATGGCAGTCCGGCAGGAAAATCACCAGAACCTTATCATCCTTAAGCTCTGTTTCTACCTGAAGGATGGCAGCCTCTGTCCTTCCTGTGTCATGTCCTTTCGTTCATCATTTAATGCCTTTAATTCATCTGCCAGTTCATCTGCCTGGGCCTTATTTTCTGCCAGAAGCAGTTCCATAGCCATCTGGGCTGTTTTAAACGCCCGCTGGCATTCAGGCATGGTCCCAGCACAAAACCAATATGATAGGCGCTTATGTGTTCCGGATCCAGTGTATTTTTCTCCATAAGACTTACAAGACCCCTGGATCTTTGTATCTGCCAGCTTTTTAAGACCTTCTTTTACTACAATACGGTTTTCATCCTTAAGCTTCATCACATCGCCTACTGTAGCGATGGCCGCCAGCTCCAGCATATCCAGCCATTCCCTGGCGGTCGATCCCGTATTCTTCAAAAAGCACCTGGATCAGTCTATATGCCACCATAGCGCCGCAGATCTCACTAAACGGATATTTACTCTCTTTTCTCTTAGGATTGACAATGGCATCCGCAGGAGGCACGATCTCCTCTCCTGAAACCTCATCTGCCCGGATATCGTGGTGATCTGTTACCACAACTGTCATTCCCAGCTTCTTTGACTCTGCGATCTGATCAATGGCCGCAATGCCATTATCACAGGTAAGCATCATATGAATGCCGTCTGCAGCCGCTTTTTCAATAATATGTTCATTAATACCATAACCATCCTTAATGCGCTCCGGTATTACATAATCAACTTTCGCTCCTACCCGGCTCAGCCCCCTTATAAAGGATGCAGGTAGAACACACACCGTCAATATCATAATCTCCCACGATCCGATCCTGGCGCCGCTTCCTATCTTTTCCTTTAATATAGAAACAGTTTTTTCCATATCCGGGAGCAGCCGGGGATCATACGTATCCTTCAGGTCCCGTTTAAGTATTTATCAAATTCTTTTTATATCTGTAATATCGGTTTCTGATGCATCCGGCGGTAATAGGACTGATATGGAACCTTGCCGCCAGACCATTAAAAATCTGCTTTTTTTTTGCATGAAGCATCCAGGACTGATTTTGTCATTCTTTTCTCCATCCTCTGTTGATCGATCCTTTTTCACTGCACTTTCCCCGATCTGCCACTGGCAGGTTTTTTCTGTTACATGATCAGCAACCCCATTACTGACAGGTTTGCCATATGCACGCACAAGCACAAAAAAAGCAGATCCATAAAGAATCTGCTTTTTACATGCGCCAGAGAAGATTCGAACTCCCGACACTACGGTCCGTAGCCGTATGCTCTATCCAGCTGAGCTACTGACGCATTTGTTTGTGTTGCTTGCTGTGTTCCTCAGCAACGTAGATTATTATAATAAATGATATAGTTTTTGTCAACACTTTTTTAATATTTTTTTCAGAATTTTGTTTGTTAATTTTTTAGTCGAAAAATATGTTCTTTTTTTACTTATAGCATTATCTGTATTGCTTATAAGTATAAACCTATCCCTCTTACAGTCTTCCTCCTATGTCAGACTGCTGTCTGCTTTTACAGATTTTTTTTCATCCCGTAAATTTTTTCTTTTCTGCAATAAAACAGTCGGCCTCTGCATTGTCCATATGAACGGATGAAAAGATTCCTGTTTCGTAAAAGGAAACAACGCAAAACCAATCACAAATCAAACTATTTACGAAATCCTTTGATGCATTACACTCTATCACACCCTTTTGCGTTTTCTTTTCTGGACATGGCTATTTTCAAAAATCTAAAAAGCTACCGCATACCAATTTGGTATGCGGTAGTCTTCTTATTTTAGTTTTTTCATATTCATCTGCTATTTCATTCCAGAGATCAGCATTTTTTATGCCGCAATTGTCTGGTCGGAAAATAGGATCCTTCCATCCTTGAATTGTTTTTCATAATCATTCCAGACCTTCCTCACAATTGGGAACAGGAAAATCACTGCAATTAGTGTAACCCAGCAAGATGCTCCGGTTCCAATATCCGCACACAACCATGCAAATTCTGTACTTTGAAATACAGCCAATAAAGATTGGAATCAAAAAAACCATACTTTGAACAAAATCTGTGCAGTCTTACTTTTTTGAATATCCCTTGAACATATAAATCAAATCAGATTCAGAAATATTAAAGCAGCCTACTAATGTCGTAAATGAAAATAATGCCAGCATAACCGCTATCATTGGATAACCGAAACCATGAATTACAGAATCCAGTGCTCCCTGTGTAAACCAACACCAGCATTGACTCCGCTAATGCCTTCGTATAATTTGTTCCTGCTGCATCTGTTACATTATATGTACCGGCAAGTAAAATCATTAAGGCTGTTGCGGGTACAAAACCAGTAATGTATCAACATATACAGACAGAGCCTGCGTCAAACCAACCTTTGCCGGGTGAGATACCCCGCAATTGCGGCTGCTTGAGGCGTAGTTCCCATACCTGCTTCACTTGAATAGACACCTCTCTTGATACCATATGCAATTGCTGATCCCACCATACCACCAAAAATTGCATCTTTACCAAATGCACTTTTTAAAAATAAGCGCAAATACTGCCGGAATTTTAGTGATATTAACGCCAAGTACAATTAAAGTAACTCCCAGGTACAGAAGGCACATGATCGGTACAATCTTTGATGTAAATCGAATAATACTTTTAGGCCACCTGAAATGATAATTGCAGCTATAATTACCATGATAACTCCCACAATCCAGTGTGGAACACCAAAGCATTATACATTGCATCAGCAATGGAGTTCGGCTGTGTTGTATGCAAATGCCACAAAAAGGCTGCAAAATGCAAATACGGTTCCAAACCATCCCAGGCCAAGTCCCTTTTTACAAAAATGAAGTACCGCCCCGATACATTCCTGTCAACCTTTTCTTTATACACCTGAGTTTAACGTATTTTTCTGCAAAAGATGTTGCCGCCCCAGAATTGCCATAACCCACATCCAGAATACTGCACCAGGGCCACCTGCTGCAATTGCAGTTGCAACGCCTACAATATTTCCCGTTCCAACTCTTGCCGCAACCGTCAAAGCAAATGCTTCAAATGATGTAGAGGATTCATTATCTGCACTCTTTTCAAAAACGCTATTCACCATTTGTTTTAAGTATCGTACTTGAAATCCCTTTTAAACCAACAGTATAGAGAAGTCCAACAAAAATGGAAATATAAATTAACGGGCTGCTCCACAAAACAGTGTTAAAAAATTTAAAATGCTGGTAAGCACTTCCATATCAATCTCCCTTTCTCCTTTGTATTCAGTAAATTACACTTCTGGTTTCAATGCTTTATGAATCCGTTCCATACATTCTACAATCATACTTCTTGACTGGCCATATTAATTCTTTTCAAAGCCCTTTCCTCATCTCCAAAAATATAACCTTCATCCAAGGCAACCTTCGCACTCTCGTGCATAAGCTTCTCCAGCTTTTCTCATCATTGCAATATGCTCTGAAATCCAACCATATTAAATACGTTCCCTGTGTATCTGACATCGTAACTTCAGGCATATTTTCTGAAGGAAATCATGTACATAAGCAATATTTTCATCAATATACTCTGAACCTCGATCAAGCCATTCTTCCCCGTGTGTATATGCAGCAATCATTGCAGAAATTTCAGGGGTGCAGCCATCAAACCAAAGCAATCGTCTAACAGAAAATCAAATTTTGCTTTATATTCTTTATTCGGAATCACAATATTAGATATCTGCATTCCTGCCAAGTTAAATGTTTTACTTGGTGCAGTACATGCAATAATCTGATCTTTATAATCTGGTGCCACAGTTAAAAGTGGATGATGCTTCATGCCCTTTCTTGTCAAATCACAATGAATTTCGTCAGAAATAATCCATTTATTGTATTTCTTACAAAAGATCCACTAACTGTCTCAACTCATCTTCAGTCCATACGCGACCTACCGGATTATGTGGACTGCAAATAATAATTCCCTTATTTTGCGGATTTTTCAATTTCTCTTCAAGATCAATATAATCCATCCTATACGTATTTCCATCATGGATCAGCGGATTATTTACAACCCTTCTTCCTGCATTTTCAATTTTAATTGTAAATGGGTAGTATACTGGCCGCTGAATGATGATTCCATCTCCCGGCTCCGTTAAGGCCCGAATCAGAAATGCAAGCGCAGGAACAACTCCAGGGACTAAATGATAGTTCTTCTCTTTCTATTTTCCATCCATATTGTCTCATAAACCATCCTGATACAGCCTCATAAACATCTTGATTGTCATATGCTGTATAACCGTATATCTTCCTATCAATTCTTTGATGCAGTGCTTCTATAACAGGATCGGCACAAGGAAAATCCATATCTGCAACCCAAAAAGAAAGACTGTCTTTAGGTGCTCCTTCAGGCAGACAATCTCTTTTTAAAGCTGTAGGTATTACTTCTGTCAATAATTTCATCAAAATTATACTTCATTTTCCTCTCCTTTTGTATTATTTAGATACTTAATAGTTCTTATGGTAAAAGATAATATCATCTTTCTTTGCATATGTAAATATCTTAAATAAACAAAATAAAACATGCACTTTGTGCATGTTTTACATTCTTTGTCCTCTATATCTAATTTAAAGGTTTGGTTCATCCTATCAATATCCTGCATACTACTTCTATTTCTTTTTCTGAAAACTCTGCTAAATACTCAAATGTCCGTTCATAGCAATGTTGCTCAAATTTTTTCTCTTGCCTCGTACAAGCTCCATCCAGCAGACGTCAAATTCAAAAAAGTATTTCTCCTGTTTTTTCATTTTTTATTTGTTCAATCAATCCTTTTGTCTGCAGTTTTTCACCATCTGACTCGCTGCACTGCTGGTTTTGTTCAAATCTTGTGCTATATCTGAAACCGTCGTTCCCGGATGCTCCCCGATATATTTTATCAAATGAGCTTCAACCTGATATAAAATCACCTCCCCATATTTTCTCGACATAGAATCATATTCTTCCATTAAATCATATGCCCGATCGATTTGGTTCAACAATTCATCTAATAGTTTTGCCCGTTCCTTCTCCATTGACTTTTTTCATCCCTTCTTTATTCTATGATCACTCGGAATCTTCAGCCCAGTAAAATCAAGGGGTTTAGATTCCTTTTTATTAAATCCCCCACTTTTTTTGCCAAAAACACTTGACAAATCGCTCAAAATTTTGCGGCGAAGCCGGATTGAATATATTTTATTTTATTGATTGGAGAGCGAGTTTTATGTTACCTATTAACTGTGGCAGTCATGCTGACTACCAAGATTTTGTTGTTACTCATCTTCGTAAATATTATCCTGATCCTGATGCTCTTGCTCGTTCCACATGGGATATCATTGAGCGGTTTTGGAATCTCGATCTATCTTTTACTGATACTTTTATGGCTGATAAATATTCTAAATTCGGACCAGCTCCACGAACTCCTTCTTGCATGCAACGTTCTTACCTTCTTTCCATTGACTTTAAAGTTACTTCATTAACGGAGTGGGCTGCCCAGCTTAAAATGAATCCACTTTATGCAATCCTTAGTGGATTTGAAGTAGGTAACACTCCCGGTGTTGGTACTTTTTATGATTTTTTTAACCGCTTATGGGACTCTGATGAGGATCATATGTCACCACATATCCATCCGCTGAAGACTAAGGTTAAAAAGCCTAAAACAAAAGGTACAAAAGCTGATCCCGTGGAAAAAGTTACAGTTGCTGATCTTCTTCCGGCCTTGGAGAAAACAGATTTTAAACTTGATGAACAGCCTTATGCTTCTCTCTTTCAGATCTATCAGAAAGAATTCCTTGAGATTTCTGTTTCTACAGGGCTTATCCATGCAGATGCTTTAGCATTAGCGGGTGATGGAACGCCTATTGTAACTTCACACAGAGAAAAAAAACGTATCTGCAAATGTAAAGAGAATGGTATCCATGACTGTAATTCTCTTCAAGCTCTTCACTCAGCCTTTCTCTATATTCTGACGGAAGATCATCCCATTTTAACATAATACTCAACCAGGTCACTATACAGGTACTTATAAAACAATCTTTAAAAATATACTTGTGTCACGATACCTAAGCTTTTTAAATAACTCCTCAGCCGTTGCCCTGGCATCACAAAAGTTGCCCAAAGAACCGTAGCATTCTCATCTGTCACTTTTTCAAAAACTTTTTTACGCATTTTCACCTTAATTTTTTATCTGCATTTTACTGCTGTCTGCACGCACTAATCCCATCACTTCCCGCATCCCATCAAAGGTTTCCTCATCTGCAAAAGAAAGCCACTGGGCCCCTTTTCGTTTCTTTTTTTCACCTGCTCAAAAGAAAGTCCTGCCCCGGTCATCCGGTCTCTCACATGTACATAACACATCAGCGATCTTTTTCATCTTTCCCAGGCAGTCTTTTGGCTAATTCCCGGCAGACCTTCTCCCGTTCTTCTTCTCCCCCGGAAATATACGTTCTTTATATTTCTTCTCATCCTGTTCCCGCTCTGCCTTGCTCTTAAAGTTGATCCCAAGTATCTGCATGCCATTCTCCCTCTCTCAGTTATGTACTCTCGGAATCTTTTGTGCTTGATTTCGAGAGATGATTTTTTGTTAGTTGTGCCCAAATTTTTGAGGCGTACGCGGTGCGTACGTTGATGAAATTCGGGTGCGGCTGAAGGAAAATCAGCCACAAAAGCAAGTACAAAAAAGACTCCGAGAGTACATAGTTATGTATATGATCAAAAATCCATTGTCCGTGCTTTCTCAATATGCTAAAAACAGCCCGACTTCTGTTTTCACTGAAATCCGGCTGCTGTAGTCCCTGGGCTGGCGGGATTCGAACCCTCGTATGCAGGAGTCAAAGTCCTGTGCCTTTACCGCTTGGCGACAGCCCAAAAGTATAAGATATAAAAATCCTCTTCCTGCTCCAGAAAGAGGATTAAGGTGAGTAGAGGATTCGAACCCTCGGCCTCCAGAGCCACAATCTGGCGCGATAACCAACTTCGCCATACCCACCATCAATATTTTTTATTAGGCTTTTTGCCTAATGAGCCTGAAGGATTCGAACCCCCGACCCACGGCTTAGAAGGCCGTTGCTCTATCCAACTGAGCTACAGACTCATTCGCCAGCGCTTACCGCACCAACGAGGTATATCTTATCATAGAGTTTTCAGAAATGCAATTTTTTCAATTTTTTCAAATTAATTTTCAGTATCTTTTCACGCCTTTTTCAGACTGCTTTTTCACCCCATAAGATCCTGAAGTTTCCATGGATGAGAACACTGATACGCTTATAGATCACTGCTGTAATCACAGAAGTAAGTGTACCCTTTACCAGATTAAACGGTCCTACACAGAAAATAGCCAGTGTCCATACGCTGCTGCTGACCGCCGGATTTACTGCTGCCTGCTTTTAATAATAGTCTCAATAGGCATAAAGTTGGAATAAAACGGGATCATTACCAAAGCATTCATTACAACACCTGCTACTGCCATAAGAACAGTTCCCACTGCCATTCCTGCAAGAGCACCGTTTTTGCTCTTTTTTGAAGCGATAGATAAAGCCAGCCGGAAGGATCAATGCGCAGCTCATGACTACATTGGCAAATTCACCTACAAAACCAGTGGATGTTGGCTTTAAGATCAGTTTGATCAGGATTTTTACGATCTGCATCACAATACCTGCTACAGGTCCCAATGCGAAAGTTCCTACTAACATAGGCACTTCTGCAAAATCAAGTCCATAAAGCTGGGTGCCAGAAATGGCAGCGGCACCCTAAACAGCATAAGCACTGCAGCCAGCGCGCCAAACATGCCCATAAGGACTACGTTTTCGTGTTTAATAATTTTCTTTCCATAACTGATGTTCCTCCCATCTAAAAAGATCCCATTTTCGTAAGTTCATTTTTAAGGATTTTTTATCATGTACCCGTTCTCCTATCAGATTATAAATAAGCATAAAAAACGGATAGCTGATCAAGCTATCCGGGGATTACTGATATTCGCTGTTTCTCTTATGCATTTCTATGAATGAAATACACTGAAGCTTAACAGACGCATCTTCTTCTCTCATCCAGACTTTACTGTCGGTCCCGGAATCACACCGGATCGGCCATGTAACATGGTTCGCGGACTATACCGCCGGTAGGGAATCGCACCCTGCCCCCGAAGAACTTATCTGTGTATCAGTTTTTATCTATTAGAACGTGCGCACTTTAACAAAAAATTAGGTAGAAAGATGCTTTGTAC